>Ga0209861_1000001_pt1 | contig 37175 bp, 37 predicted proteins | sample GWRWS2_30_40_FD_187245 | JGI IMG/M metagenome (GOLD analysis project Ga0209861, IMG submission 187245) | Riverbed sediment microbial communities from areas with vegetation nearby in Columbia River, Washington, USA - GW-RW S2_30_40 (SPAdes)... | ecosystem: Environmental > Aquatic > Freshwater >...
ATGCATGCCGAGCATGCGGGGCACACAGGGCCCATTGAGGTCCACATCCAACAGGCCAACCCGATAACCTTGCCGAGCGAAGGCCAGAGCCAAGTTGACTGCGGTCATGCTTTTCCCGACCCCGCCCTTGCCGCTCATCACGAGGAGCTTATGCTTAATGCCGGCCATGCGGGCCTGGACCTGCTTCATCTGCTCGGTGATCTGCTGAACCACCTTCGCGTCGTCGCTGTACTGTAGCTTCCCCAGAATCGCTTTCAAATCCTTGCCTGGTGTCATGAAAAACCGCTCCGCTTCGAAGTCAGTCACGCTGACAGACCGTTAACGCTAGCACAGGGGTTTCCAGAGAGTCAAACCACGCTGACGGCTGATGGCGATGTTGAAGAGCTTATGGCTTCTAGCTCATAGCAAGAAGGTGCCAGCTCTAGCCGATTGCCATTCGCCATAGGCTCTGCTGGCCGCTCTGGCCATTCGCCATGAGCTATCGGCTATTCGCCATGTGCTCTTCGCTAGATCGAATACTGGAACGTCGGTTTCGCGCCGATGGCATGAGCCAGAACGCCCCGGCGCTTCAGTTCTTCAATGATCTGTCTGGCTGCATCATCGAAATCCTTGGGGCCGGCGAAGACCAGATCCGTGTGAGACGGCGGCTCCTCCTCTGTTTTGCTCATATGAACAGCGATCACCGGGGCCGGATTCACCAGGGTCCGAATGGCCTGGTGATCGGCCTGGCCGAACGTGTTGGTGGTCGAGACCACGATCAGCCCTGTATCCATCAGGAGGCGGGCGACCTCGCCGAAACGCCGGACCATCTCGGCTGCGTCTCCTTCCACGATGTCGCTGTCGAGGCCGCGCCGGAGGTTCTCGCCGTCCAACAGGTAGGCATGGCGGCCATCAGCCACGAGTTGGACCTCGAGACGGCGGGCCAGGAAGGACTTGCCTGTGTGGCGTCCACCGGTGATCAGCACCAACGCCGCACGATGCCCGTATTGAGCCGCCCGATTATCGGGACCCACCTCACCCTTGACCCAAGCGATGTCCCGCCGGCGGGCTTCCTCGCGCCAGACCGTTTGCTCGTCCCGAATCCCTTCGGTGATGATGCCACCGCCGGACACGTCATACTGGTCCACGAGGACGAACCGGCCCGTGACCTCGAAGTCGCTGTAGAGATCGAGAGCCAGCGGGTTTTTGGTACGAATCGTCAGTTCGGCCACTTCGTTCCTGCCGACGGTGGTTTGGGTCTGTCTGGCGGCGAGGTCGCCGGCATCAATGATCCGATGAATAGCGGCGACCTCGCACTCAACCTCACGGGTCGCCAGGCGCAGCAAGTACTTCCTGCCGGTCTCCAGCGGGCGTTTCCCCATCCAGAAAAGATTGCAGCGGAAGGTGGTGGAGACCAGCGGCACCGAGTCATCGAGCGAGGCGACTTCGCCTCTTTCGATAAAGATCTGCTCGTCGAGCACGATGCCGGTGGACTGACCTGCTCTCGCTTCCGTGGCAGCCGGTTCCACATTAAACCACTCGATGGACTTCACGTTCGCCGATTTGTTGGACGGGGAGAACACAAGCCGGTCCCCAACCTTCACCATTCCCGAGGCAATGCGGCCAGCGATGATCCGGCGGGCGTCGAACTTGTAGATGTCCTGAACAGGAAACCGCAGTGGTTGATGTTCCCGTTCGGTCTCTTTCCGGAACAGGCCGAGAGTCTCCAGCGCGGTCGGGCCGCTGTACCAGGGCATGTTGGGACTCTGCTTCACGATATTGTCTCCCAGCTTGGCGCTGGCCGGCACAAACCGCTCCGGTGTGACCTTGAGCTGGGCCAGAAAATCCCGGAATTCCCTTTCGATAGCTTTGTATACGTCCTGCCGGTAGTCGACCAGGTCCATCTTGTTGACAACGACGGCGACTTGTCGGACACCGAGCAGCGACAGCAGGTACCCGTGCTTTTTCGACTGTTCCTTGACGCCCTCTTGCGCGTCGATGAGCAGCAAGGCCGCCTCCGCGCGCGCGGCGCCGGAGATCATGTTCTTGAGAAACTCCTTGTGCCCCGGGGCGTCGATGATGATGTACTGTCTGCCTTTCCAGGTAAAGAACGTGCGCGCCGTATCGATGGTGATCCCCTGTTCCTGTTCCTCGAGGAACGCATCGAAGAGGAACGCGTATTCGAACTCTTTCCCTTGCTGGCGACAAATGGATCGGACCTTATCCAGCTTACCCTCGGGAAGAGAGCCGGTGTCGGCGAACAGACGACCAAGCAGCGTGGACTTGCCGTGATCCACGTGGCCGACGATGACGATGTTGAGATGCTCGCTGGGTGCGGTGAGCGCGGTAGTCATACCGGATTAGCGGTGTTAACGGGATGCTCGAAAAGGCCAACCAACGAGGCCGCCCATAAATTATTTACATCCGCAGGCGGGGCAGGGTTCGACTCTACTGCGCGCGTCCATCGAGCACATTCTGATCGTGCGCGCTGCGCGAGCAAGGAGGCGGACCCTGCCATGCCTGCTCCCCGTAGCTTTTTCAGCATCCCGTGCGTCACATATAGCCGTCTTTGCGCAACAGTTCCATGCCTCGTCCCTCATCCTGAGCACGACCGGACCGCTCGGCGACGGTGGTTTGACGGAGCTCCTCGATGATCTCATCGACGCTTCGCGCGGAAGATTTGATCGGGAAGGTGCAGGGGGCGCACCCCAGGCTCCGGTACCTGGTCCCATCCCCGCGATCCAGATAGAGGTCAATGAAGGGGATGTTCTCCAGCTTGATGTATTCCCAGATATTGATTTCGGTCCAGTCCAGCAAGGGATGAATGCGGATGTGCGTCCCCTCAGGGAAGGTGGTCTTGAACTGGCCCCAGAGTTCCGGCGGTTGCTCACGGAAGTCCCAGTCTCCGTGCTTGTCTCGTGGAGAGAAGTACCGTTCCTTGGCTCTGGTTCCTTCCTCGTCTGCCCGCACGCCCAGGATGATTCCCGTATAACCCTTTTCCGCGATCAGGTTCTTGAGCCCGTTCGTCTTCAGCGCGGTGCAGCAGACGACTCGTCCGAGCTGGTGGTTCATCCCGTTTGCGAGAGCGTCCTTGTTCTGTCCGATCACAAGGTTCAACCGCCATTCGCGGGCCAGCCGATCACGGTATTCGATCATGGCTGGGATCTTGTAGCTGGTATCAATATGGATCAGTGGAAACGGAACATGGCCGAAGAAGGCCTTCCGCGCCAGCCACAGCAAGACCGTCGAATCCTTACCCATGGACCAGAGCATGGCCAGGTTATCAAAGTGCTTGTAGGCTTCTCGAAGGATATAGACACTCTGGTCTTCCAACTGACGGAGATGTTTCATACGCCTTGCTAATGGCTGATGGCTAATGGCTGATGGCTTTGAGCTAATTCAGCGAGTTTACGCGCCGCGGCCCCTGACTCTAGGGCCTGTTGAGCCAGCGGAACGCAGGCTGAAATGGACGGGGCCTTGCCAGCCGCGTACAGCAGCATCGCCGCGTTCAAGATGACCCAGTTGCGCTGGCCACCTGGCACCTGGTTGTGCAGGATATGCCGGAGTAACGACGCCTCCTGGTCCGCCAGTGCGGGAGAGAAGCCCGCCATCTCCCGAAAGGCCCCGAGGGGTAACCCAACATCCTTGGGCTGGAGCGTGAGCGGAAAAATGCGCTCGTCCCTCAGTTCAAGCAGCTTGGTGACGGACGCGATAGAGAGCTCTGGGTCCCCTTCGACTCCGCGCAGGATGAGCGCGCGCCGGCATCCCAACATGTTGAGCGCTTCAGCCGTCTTCTCGAAGTAGGCTGGATGGGTCAGCCCAATGACCTGGGACTGGGCCCGGGCGGGGTTCAACATCCTGGCAACCGGGTGAAAGAAGTTTCGTACACCGAGTTCCCGCCTGAGTTCCAGAAAGCGAGCGATCGGCGGGTGGTAGAGCGCAATATCCAAGTAGGCAAACCCCTTCGCTGCGAGTTCGTCGGCTGCCTGCTTGGGTTCGAGATCGATGGGAATGCCCAGCTTGGCCAGCACTGCCGCAGTTCCGGGCCGATCCGGCATTCCCTCGTATCCGTGCATCAGTATCGCGCCGCCGCCTGCTGCGGCCACGATGGCCGCGCCGACCGAGACATGGAACGTATCCTGCTTCCCGGCATAAGTCGGAAGGTCCACAAGCGGCAGATCACGAGGGACAGGAAGCGGCGGGACGTACTCGCGAGCGACGGCCGTGAAGGCAGCCAGTTCGGCAACGGACTCCATCTTGATGCGCATGGCAAGCAGAAAGGCCCCCACCTGAACCGGTGTGGCCTGCCCCTCGATGAGCAACCGCATAGCCTGTTTGGCCTCGTCCCAAGTCAGGTCCTTCCAGGCTTTTTGCCCCTTCCCGATCTTGGCGATAAATTTCTGCATGGGCGCACCCTCGTGATTCGTTAATCGTTCATCGTTAAACGCAAAAGCTCCGGCGATTCACGAATAACGGTTCACGTCTCACTTATGCAGGCCACACTCGGTCTTTGCAAAGTTTTTCCACCGGCCTGACCGTGGATCTTCTCCCGGCAAGACCGGGGCAGTGCAGTGGGTGCACCCGATGCTGGGATAGTTGCGGTCGTGAAGCTCGTTGTAGGGGACCTCATGCACCTGGATATAGGCCCAGATATCAGACGCAGTCCACTTTGCCAGCGGATTGACCTTGATCAATTGGAATTTCTTGTCCCATTCGACCAACCCAGCATTGGCGCGGGTCGGGGCCTGGTCTCGCCGGATGCCGGTGATCCAAGCCGAGTATCCATTGAGCGCGCGGGCTAACGGTTCGACCTTGCGCAATTGACAGCACTGATCGGGCTCCCGCGCCCAGAGCGCCTCGCCGTACCGGGCTGCTTGCTGTTCCGGCGTGAGCAAAGATTTGATCTGGATGACCTGATCCGGGAGCAATCCGTATTTGGCCAGGATGAGATCCCGCACCTCGTAGGTCTCTTTGAACAAAAAATCCGTGTCCAGGTAGAAGAGCGGAACCCTCGGGTTGATGCGGTGAACCATGTCTACCAGCACCACATCCTCCGCGCCGAAGCTGCAGGCGAGCACGATGCGGGGGGCATACCGCTCCAACGCATAGACCAAGACATCCTGCGGATGTTTGGTCTCGAAGGAGTCGCTGATGGCCTTCAGTTCATCCGCCGTCGGCATGGCCGACGCATGATTGATGGCTGATGGTTGATGGTCCATGAAGATTACCTGCTTCTCTTGTTCCTCATCCTCCATTAGCCATTGACCATCAGCCATCGACCTTCTCGACCAGCACCTTGAAGTGCGCCGATTCCGGTTCCAACGGTTCCTCAGCCAGAATCTTATGGCCGTCATTGCGAAGGCTCATGGGCACGTTCTTGATCGGGTCGCCCGCGTCGAGCCAGACCTCCAGTCGCTCGCCCGCCTCCATCATCTCCAGTTTCAGCTTGGTCTTGACGTAGTTGAGCGGGCACATGACGCCCCGAAGGTCGAAGACCGTCACGCCAGTGGCCGGCTGCGTCTCCTGGAGCGCCGGGGACGGCTTGTCAGCCCCCTCGGCCTTTCCAGCCTGGGCAAGCTTGAGATCCTTCCCCATCTGCTCCGTCGCGGCCTTGCACGCCTCTACAAACCCTCGTGCAAAGGCGATCTTGTCCTGAGCAAATTCCGGCGTCGTGTCCTTCGGTCCCAGGTCACCGATCTGTGAGCCCAAGTTTCGGTATGAAACCGGCACGATGCTCTTTTCAGCGAGACGACGCTCAAACTCCGAAAAAGTCTCAGCATCCGTCGCCGGATCAATTCCTTCGGTGACCAACAAGGCCTTCGCCCCAGCAAGCACCGCGCGATAGGCCTTGTTCACCGAGACCGCATACTGGTGTTTCTCTGCTAACAGGCGGGCCTGGTACAGTTCCTGTTCCGCTTCCAAGATGCGGTTGTCGATCATCTCCAGCGCGCCGCCGGCACATTCGCCCGGCCCCAAATCTTCCAGGACAAATTCCTCCTCACCTTCCCAGTCATAGAAATAGCTGGGATCCTCCTCAAAGGTCGGGACGATCGTGTAAGGGATCAGTTCTTCCTTGAGCTTGGCCTTGCCGGTCCTGGTGACGAAGGCAGGCAGGCCCTCTCCCACCTGCCGATCGCGGCGGTATACCGCGAGCAGGTGTGAGACCGCCGCCGGCACGTTCTTGGCCGGAAGCTTGACCGTCATCTGGCCGATCTTGGCGGTCCCATTCACTTGGCCACCGAGGTGCAGTTCGTAATGGGGCGCGACATGCTCGCCTACGCGCTTGCCGACACCATGCAATCCGATGGTGGCAATGTGGTGTTGGGCGCAAGAATTGTGGCATCCGCTGATCTTCACACTCACACCCTTGAGATCCTCCGGGACGCGCCCTGGCGGGAGGATCTCGGCCATTGCGCGAGCCAAGCCCTTAGAGGAGGTGATGCCGAGGCCACAGGTATCAGTGCCGGGACAGGCTATGATGTCCTCCACCAGTTCGGCGCCCGGATCACCTAGGCCGTGCAGGACCAGTTCGGCGTGGAGATTCTCAAGACGGGATTCAGGAATCCACCGAAGGATCAAGTTCTGATTGATCGTGGTCCGGAGGTTGCCGTTGGAATAACTTTCGGCCAGATCAGCGACGAAGAACATTTGGTCCGCGGTGATATCCCCCATCTGCAGCTTGACGACCGCAGCGGCGAAACCTGGCTGTTTCTGCTGGACCACGTTGGTCCGCTTCCACATCTGATACGGCAATTCGTGATACGCGCCGTTTCCATCGGCGTCACCATTGCCACCAGCCACACCGGCGCTTGCGCCCTTGGTCGAAGCCGGCATGAGAAGCGGGGCCGGCTCATCCTGGTGCCAGAGCAGCTTCATCGGCTCATGGTTGGGGCGGGCATGGCCCATTGCAACATAGGCTTCCTCCCAGCGCCGCTTGAACCCCTCGAAACCTAGCTTCTCGATGACGAACTTCATCCGGGCCTTGTTGCGGTTCTTGCGATTACCCAGGGTATCGAAGACCTTGATCACGGCCTCGATGGTGGGAATCAGGTCGTCCATGGAAACGAACTCTCGCAGCACTTGACCGATGCGGGGCGCAGCTCCAAGCCCGCCGCCTACGGACATCCGGAACCCGATGGTCCCGTCCTCAAGACGGGCTGCCAACAGCCCAATGTCATGAATGGGCGTGAGGGCGCAGTCGTGGCGGCAGCCGGAGAAGGCGATCTTGAACTTCCTCGGAAGACTCTGATTCAACGGGTTGCGGAGCAAATGTAGCGCGACCGTCTTGGCATAGGGCGTGACATCAAAGATCTCGCCTTGGCAGACTCCGGCAAGGTGGCAGGCCGTGACGTTGCGGACCGTGTTGGCGCAAGCCTCACGGGTGGTGAGGCCCACCTCCGCAAGCCCCCGCATGATGGTGCCGACATCCTTGAGTTGCGCGAAATGGAGCTGGATATCCTGACGCGTCGTGACGTGGCCGACGCCGGTCGTGTAGGTGTCGGCCAGCTCTGCGATGCGCCGCAACTGATTCGCCGTTAACCCTCCAAAGGGAATCTTGATCCGGACCATCTGCACCCCAGGCTGGCGCTGGCCGTAGATCCCGTACTGGAGGCGAAACGGCTTGAATATATCGCTGGGGACCTCTCCAGCATTCAAGCGCTGCACTTCTCCTTCGAAAGCCTCGATTTCCTCGAGAATCTCCGGCGGAACAGGTGTGGTCTGGATCTCAACCGGGTGAATCGTCCTGAAAGGGGTCATGTCAAGCCTCTTTGTCCAAGACTTGTTCGATCTCAGATGTGGTACATCAACGTCCGCTGTTGCTCGATCTGTTGGTGGCGTTCAGCCAATTCCTTTAGAGTGACCGCGCTCAGCACATCTAACTCCGCTTGTGTCACCCGCTCCCAGACGCTGGACAGAAGCGATTCCGGCTTGGTCATTCCCCGATTGCGGCGAGCAGCCGCCCCTCGTTTGGGGGAAGGCGAGAGTGGGCCATCCAGCGCCTCTACGATGTCGGCCAGAGAAACTTCTGCTGGGAGCTTGCTCAGCAAATAGCCCCCTTGTGCGCCTCGTAAGCTGTCCACCAATCCGGCATTTTTCATGGCGTGGAGGACCTGCTCAAGAAATCGAGCAGGAATCGTCTGCCGGCGTGCAATAGACTTGGCCCGGACAGGCGAGGTGCCATTGTGCAATGCCAAGTCCAGGGCAGCCATAATCCCGTATGTAGCTTTGAGAGAAACCTTCATTACCTAGTATTCCGATAGGAATTAAGATATCTAGTGTTAACGTATACACCCTTGCGCAAGAAGGTGTCAAGCGGTTTTTGTACATACCAGGTTCTGGGCTTGAGTCGATAGAACGAGAGTGCTTTCTCATGACGGAATCACGAGCACACTGCGCACCCTCTCTTGAAGGACAGCTCATGACGGGTCCAGGGAGAAATCCCATACAGTTTCTCACGCCCTTTCATCTTGACTTGCGCCTTTCCTCCAAAATCTTCTGAAACGACACCATTGGTGGCAGTCACACGGCTACCCCCTACCGGAGGTACCAGACGGAGCAGGGGCCCCGAGTATCAACCAAGAACATCTCAATCCGATCCACCCGGTGGCCGCTGATGCGGTGAGAAATTGGGCATGCACAGGCTCAACAACTCGGCGCGCATGGTCCCCCGAAGCGCTGGAAGGATAGCTGCGTTATCCTGTATAGAATAACCGACACCAGCGAACAAAATATTCCCTCGGCCGGAAAGTGGCGCCTATAAAGAACCCGAAGCCATCTCAATGTGATGCAGTTTACTCGCGCCTGGCATTTTCATTGCACGCAAAAAAATTTCATCAGAATGATTTTTCTGATTGACATCGTTTGACCATAGCGAGATAATCCCGCCCTCTCTTCACCGCGGAATGTTCATGGACATGCGGTCATCCGCTTTTAGCCTCCTTCTGCTGACCGGCGATCCTGACCTTCAAGCCCAACTCGAGCAGGACCTCAAGAAGTCCTCCATTCCCGCCACCATTACGGTGGCCAGGGATGTCGGATCTCTTCAGCGAGCGGTCGCCAAACGCACGTTTGACGGCGTGATCCTCGAGACCAAACGATCCACGGTCAAAGACCTGGCAGAGGTGCAGCGTGAGGTTGACCCGACACACACCTTCATCCTGGCTGGATCCCGTTCGGTGCTCCGGCAGACGGTCGGGACCGTGCAGGCGATCAGGAACGGGGCCGGACAGCCCGCCGGCTCAGGCGGTCGCGAGTTTTCCCTTGAGGACTATCTCGAGTTCAAGCTCGGTGATTTCGTGAAAGGCATGAAAAACGGCTCTGCCCGGAACCTGCACCCGATGTTGATCAGGGCGGTCGAGCGACCGCTCATCAGCCTGGCCCTCAAGGAAACGAATGGGAACCAGATTCAGGCTGCTCATTTATTGGGAATGAATCGCAATACCCTGAGGAAAAAAATTACTGAATTACACATCCCGGTCAAACGGGAAAAGACTCAGAAAGCCTGACCGTGCAGGAATGTTGTACCCAGCATAAGAGCTGGGAAGTCTCTGGTCCCAACGGGCATACAGTCCGTAGGATCTCATCCATCAACTTTCTAACTTAAGGAGTACGCTATGACAAAAGAAGAGCTGACCGCAAAGATGGCATCGTCGGCGGGTATTACCAAAGTTGCAGCAAGTAATGCGCTGTCGGCATTTACCAACAGCATAACCGCTTCCCTCAAGAAAGGGAGGCGGGTCAGCTTGGTCAACTTCGGCACGTTTCTGGTTGCCAAGCGAAAAGCGCGGATCGGCCGCAATCCGAGAACCGGTGAATCCCTGCGTATTCCCGCCGCTCGAGTCCCGAAATTCTCCGCCGGGAAGGCCCTGAAGTCCGCCGTCAGGTAAAGGCTCCGCCTGAGCGGAAGCCTCGCCAAAGAGCGCCACGGCAGCACGATTCGTCGTGCTGCCGTCGCCTGTGCTATTCTTGACAACCTCGCCTGGGCTAGATTAGCATGGCCCCGGACGTTAGGCGCGTAGCTCAGGGGGAGAGCGCTACCTTGACACGGTAGAGGTCGACGGTTCAAGACCGTCCGCGCCTACCATCCCGCCAAGGGCATCGGACCGCCTAGGCGGCGGTTGTGATGCCTTTTCTTGTTTCCAGCGGATGCCGATCAAAACTCACCAGATCCAGCTTACGCTGTCCGACGGAACCAGCCAGCAGATCCCGGCCGGCTCCACCGCCGGAGAGGCGCTGCGCAGGGCCGGTGGAGCGCTGGCTCATGACGTGCTGGCGGTCAAGGTCAATGGCGTGCCCAGGGATCTGACCGTGATATTGACCGAGGATGCTGCGCTCGAACCAGTGACCTTTGCGTCACCGGACGGGAAGGACGTGTATCGGCATAGCAGCACCCACATCATGGCTCAAGCCGTGAAGGCAGTCTTTCCTTCCGCGCAACTCGCCATCGGTCCCGCCATCGAGGACGGGTTCTACTATGACTTCGCCTTCGATCGTCCGTTTACCCCTGAGGATCTTGAGAAAATCGAAGCGCGGGCCCACGAGATCGTGAAGGCCGACTATCCGTTCAAGCGGATGGAGATGCCTCGGCAGGATGCAATCCGATTCTTCAAGGAACGGGGAGAGAACTATAAAGTTGACATTCTGGAACACATCGAAGATCAGACCGCGTCCCTCTACAGCCAAGGGGAGTTCGTCGATCTCTGCCGGGGTCCCCATGTTCCCTCAACCGGCCGAATTGGCGCGCTGAAGTTGCTGTCGAGCGCGGGAGCCTACTGGCGGGGTGATGAGCGGAATCCAATGCTCCAGCGGATCTACGGTACGTCTTACCCGACCCAGACTGAGCTGGATGCTTATCTGGCCAAGCTGGAAGAGATCAAGCGTCGGGACCACCGTAAGCTGGGGAAGGAGCTGGACCTGATCACGATCCAGGACGAGATCGGGCCAGGTCTGGTCCTCTGGCACCCAAAGGGCGCGCTGATTCGCCTGGTGATTGAAAATTTCTGGCGGGAGCAGCATTTGAAACAGGGCTATGAACTGGTCTATTCCCCGCACATCGCGCGTCTCGACCTCTGGAAAACAAGCGGGCACGTGGAGTACTACCGGGAGAACATGTACACCCCGATGAAGCTCGAGGCAAGCGAGTACCAGCTCAAACCCATGAACTGCCCGTTCCATATCATGATTTACAAGTCCCACCTCCGCAGCTACCGAGACCTGCCGATCCGGTATGGCGAGTTAGGCACCGTGTACCGTTACGAGCGGACAGGGGTCCTGCATGGATTGCTACGGGTGCGCGGCTTTACCCAGGATGATGCCCATCTCTTCTGCCGACCGGACCAAATCGAGGCAGAGGTCGGCCGCGTGCTGGATTTCACCTTCTTTGTGCTCCGCACGTTCGGCTTCGCTGAGTTTGAGGTCTGTCTCTCGACGAGGCCCGAGAAGGCGGTCGGATCGCTCGAGAATTGGGCCCAGGCCACCGGGGCACTGGAAGCGGCGCTGAAGGGACGGGGAGTGGCCTACCAGATCGACCCCGGCGAGGGCGTGTTTTATGGCCCCAAGATCGACATCAAGATCAAGGATGTGCTGGGTCGGGCCTGGCAATGCTCGACCGTGCAGATTGATTTCAACAACCCAGAGCGATTCGCGCTGGCTTACGTGGCGGAGGACGGCAAGTCGCACCGGCCGATCATGATACACCGGGCGCTTATGGGATCGATTGAACGATTTTTTGGTATCTTGCTGGAACACTATGCCGGCGCCTTTCCCACCTGGCTGGCCCCGGTCCAGTCGATAGTGCTCTGTATCACCGACAAACAACGGGACTACGCCGAGTCTGTGACGGCTCAGCTTAAATCCGCCGGTTACCGAGCCGAGGCGGATCTGCGGAATGAGAAAATCGGGTTCAAGATTCGAGAGGCGGAGAAGGCCAAGATTCCCTTTATGTTGGTGGTCGGCGACCGCGAGATGCAGGCCGGCACTGTGTCGGTCCGTGGGCGAAGCGGCGCAAACTTGGGCAGCCTGTCGGTCCCGGCAGCCATTGACTTGATCAGGGCCGACGTCTCGCAGGCGCTGCGAGCGCAATAACCCTTTCAAAGAGGTGCGGTATCGTCCCTAAGTTGCGTGTCAATCGGGAGATTCGGGTTCGAGAAGTTCGTGTGATCGGTCCGGAGGGCGAGCAGCTGGGTATTCTGGCCACGCCCGATGCGTTCCGGAAGGCCCAGGACATGGGCTACGATCTGGTGGAAGTGGCGCCGACCTCGCAACCGCCGGTCTGCCGGATCATGGATTACGGGAAATATAAGTATGAACTGAGCAAAAAGGAACATCAAAGCCGTCGGCATCAGAAATCCACGCAGGTTAAGGAGATTAAACTGCGTCCAAGGACCGACAAACATGATCTTGAAATCAAAATTCGCCAAATCAAAGGCTTCTTGGCCGAGGGCAACAAAACCAAAGTCACGGTAACCTTTCGTGGACGAGAAATGGCCAATCAGGAAATGGGGCGGGCGATGATGAACACAGTGATCGAGCAGTTGGCGGATTCCGGCACGGTTGAGTATGCGCCACGCATGGAAGGCCGGAGTTTGATCATGATCGTCGCCCCGAAGAGTTGAAGAAGGGTGAACGAGAGGGAGAACTGGAGATGGCGAGGATAAAGCTAAAGACTCACAGTGGCGCCAGCAAGCGATTTCACCGAACCGGCAGCGGGAAGTTGCTTCGACGCAAAGCCGGCAAACGGCACATCTTGACGAGCAAGGCCCGCGATCGGAAGCGAAGGCTCAAAGGAACGACGACCGTAGCGCCTGGCGAGAGGCATTCCGTGAGCCAGCTCCTGCCCTACAACTCGTAACAAAGGAGTGTTCAATGCCGCGCGTCAAAGGCGGACCCAAGACGAGACATCGGAGAAAGAAGCGGCTGAAATTAGCCAAGGGCCAGTATGGCGCAAAGAGCCGACTATTCCGCAGCGCGACCGAGTCAGTGGACAAGGGCCAAACCTATGCCTATGCCGCGCGGAGGAAGCGAAAGAGAAATTTTCGACGACTGTGGGTGACCCGCATCAGCGCGGCGGTCCGCCAGCACGGGCTAACCTATAGCCGCTTCATCAACGCGCTGAAGAAGGCCAATGTCTTCCTGGATCGGAAGGTCCTCTCTGATATGGCCATCAGGGATCCGGCTGGATTTGGTCAACTCGCCGAGCTCGCCAAACAACAGGCAGCGCCCGCATAATGAAGAGCAGATGGCTGATGGCTTATGGTTGAGCGGAAAAGACGTTCTCTCCGGTCCCGACCATTAGCCATTGGCCATATGCCATCAGCTCTTGTGTTCTTCGGCTAACGCATCCACCTCCAGTTGGAAGGCCGCGGCCGGCAGACTCACCTGCCAGTGCTCCAACGTTTCCGGGTGCAATTCGCCAATCAGGCCCAGGGTTCGGCCTTTAGACTCGATGCGCCCAACCCGACCCTCGAGGAACGACGGATGGCTCATGGGTTCCAAGGTGTAGGGCTGATTCAGATAGAACAGCAGGAGGTCCAGACAGGAATGGACCTCGGAGAAGTTCGCGCCTGCATGAGCAATCAGCACGCCCAGGGCTGTGCAGGTCCGTGAGCCCATCACGTCCGTGGGATCCGGAATGACCAGCTCACCGACCTCGAACAATCGGTGCGGATAGAAGGCGCGGCTTGATGCCGCTTCCACTCGAAGCAGCGATGGGGTGATCCACTGCCTCAGACAGGCATAGCTCTGGGACATGACGTTCTCCACTTCTACGAGCCGGTCCCACTCGCTTCCGGCAAGGCGCATGCGCTCGACGAGCTCCAGCCGCGACGCAAGAATGTTCGAGACAATTTCCTGAAAGCCGAACCCGACCATCAGGTCTCGAATCTTATCGGAAACCTGTTCTAACCGAGACAGGCTCCCCACTGTGAACTGGGTCGGCATCTCCGGCGCGAACCTCTCATAGCCCAGGCTGATCGCCACATCCTCCGCCACATCCACCGTGTGCATCAAATCGTTCCGGTACGGAGGGGGCTTGACCGACAGCTTGTTGCGAACGGCACTGACTTCATAGCCGTACGAGCGCAGGGCTGATTGTATGGTCTTGGCGTCGAGCGTCTGACCCAGAGCAGTCTCAATGGTTTTGATCGGAATGGATTGAAGTTTTCCAAAGTCGAGAGGAGTCTGAACTGCTCTGCCGAGTGAGGTAGCAGAGGCATAATCCACCTTCACTGGCTCGATCGCCGCTCCTCGATCAGCTAGGTTGACGGCCAGGATGTTCAACGTCAAGATGACCATGCGCAGATCGGTGCCAGTAACTTCCACGAACAGCTCTCGATCTCCCACCTGGATTTCCCCCACTTCACGGCTATTAATGATCGGGGGAAGCGAGAGGACATGGCCCGCCTTGTCCCTGAGCAGCGGAACCAACTCGTGCCCGGCCAGTATCGGACCATATTCCAGCCCCTTGGGATGCACAGTGAGGATCTCGCTCAAGGACATGGTCTGCTCGAATCCCAGGGGTGTGAAGCGGGCTTCATCTTGCTTCACCAAGTCATAGTGGACTGGGAACTCAATCTGGGAGAGCCGATAGAGCCCGATCGAGACCGTGTGACGTTTTCGTCCAAAGATATCGGAAAGCTTTTCCTGAACCTGGATGAGCTGTGCTAATCCCTCATCTGTGACCGCATAGCCCACTGCAGTACAGGCGGCAACGTAGGGTCGCACGTGCTCCAGGCCCGGTGACACCAGCAGGCGACGAGTTGGACGTCTTGTGGATTTGAAGAACGGATAGGGTGAGACAGCACCAGCCAGTTTGAGCCGAATTTGACGCGCAATCCCTTCGCACGACCAAAGGTCAGGGCGATTGCTGTCCTGCAGCTCAATACGCAACTCGCCGGTCTTACTGTCCTGCTCCTTTAACTCTCCTTTGACCAGTGGCAGCCAGTCAGCTATCTGTTCATCGGTGGCCGGCTGGCCAATGAGCTGCTCAAAGTCCTTGCGATTGATCGAAATGGTTGGCATGGTCGGCGGCCAGACGCCGCGATTAGAAATGACCGCGTGTCGTTCGGATCATCTCCAAGTCAGTGGAGAACAGGTCCCGGATGTCATGGATGTCCAGTGCCACCATCGCCATACGGTCCAGCCCCAGCCCCCAGGCGATTACGGGCACATCCACGCCCAGCGGCAAGGTGACCTCCGGTCGGAACAGCCCAGCTCCACCCAGCTCGATCCAGCCCAAGCGAGGATGCCGAACGTGCAACTCGACCGATGGCTCTGTGAAGGGAAAATAGGCCGGCAGGAACCGGCTCTCTCTGGCCTGCGCTACCTCGCGCGCGAACAGATCCAGGAGGCCCAGTAACGTGCGGAACGTAATGTCCGACCCCAGCACGATCCCTTCGATCTGAAAGAAGTCGGTGGCGTGGGTGGCGTCCACCTGGTCGTAGCGAAAGCAGCGAGCGATCGAGAAGTACTTGCCCGGCACCTGTGGGCCTGCAGCCAGCGTGCGGGCGGATACTGCCGTGCCCTGGCTTCTTAGCACCAAGCGGCGGGCGCGAGTCAGATCGTAGTCATAGCCCCATCCGGTCGAGCCGGTCTCCCCACCATTCCGGTGTGTCGCAGCGACCCGGGAGAGAAAGGGCTCGGCTATGGTTGTCGCATGGGTTGGCTCTTTCACAAAGTACACATCGTGGATCGCTCGCGCCGGATGGAACTGAGGCATGTACAGGGCATCCATATTCCAGAACTCCGTCTCAACGAGCGGGCCTCGCATCTCCTGAAACCCCAGACTCACCAACTTTCGCTTCACCTGGTCGAGAAACTCGCGGTAGGGGTGACGCCTGCCGGCAGCGAGACGTGGCGGTCGCAGGCTGATCGTATACTTTCTGAACCTCTTGGTGCGCCAGGCCCCGTCTTTGAGCAGCTCGGGCGTCAGTTGGGACACTTCCTCTGCAAGCCCCGCGACTTCCTCAGTTAGGTTCAGTGAACCCGACGAAGGAGTTATGGCTGCGCGCCCCTGTCGAGCAAGAGCTTGAGCAGCTTCCTGGCCTTCCGGGGTCAGCACGTACCAACGTTGGATTCGCTCGTCGACGCGAAACGGCTCTTTGGCGTTCCCTCTCTTGACGGCGTGCTGCTCAATCACTTGACGCATCGCCTCTGGGAAGGAGTCGAGCTCGCGTGACGAACCTCGCAGATCGCGGAACAGCGCGCGCAACGATTCCGCCGTAGGACTAGGGGATCCGGTTGCCTCCACATACCCCCCCTGGACAATCTGGATCGCCCCTTCCTTTTTCAGACAGCCGATCGCCCCGCTCATCGCGGTCGGTTCCAGGCCTTCCCTGGTCTGGATATCCTGGATCGTGAGGCGCCTGCCGGTCTGCTTGGCATCCCTCGCGACCGACAGGATCCGCTCCAGCGGCGAGTATTTCTCGAAATACCGCTCCCCCACCTTGGTCAGCGAAACGACCGGGGTCACCTTCTCGGAGTCCACCCTGATGAGGGACTTCGTGAGGAGCCACTCGACTGCCATGCTTAATTGGGACGGTTCCAGTGATGCACTGTCTGCGATCTGCTCTTCCCGGAGCGCCTGTTGCGAGGAAGACGAGGTAGACAACCGGTGCTGATGGAGCGCGGTGAGGACCTTGATTTCAAGCGGGTGCAGGCTGCTCGTGAGCGAAGAGGTGTCCGCCATGCCTCACTCTACCGCCGGGCCACAGCTGCTCCAGTACCCGGCATCGCCTTGCGCGCAGATTGGCGCATGGCCTTGATGGTCGCGCCGTAATCGGAACTGGAAAAGATGGCTGACCCGGAGACCAAGATATCTGCTCCGGCCTGGATAATGCGCGCGGCATTCTCTACCTTGACACCGCCATCCACCTCCAGCGCAGCGCGGCTCCCGGTCCGGTCAATGAGCTGTCGGGCTCGAGAAATTTTCTCGAGAACGGACTCGATAAAATGCTGCCCCCCGAAGCCGGGGTTCACGGACATCACGAGCAGAAGATCCACGTCAGGGATGATCTCCTCAACCGAACTGAGGGAGGTAGCCGGATTGAGCGTCACTCCCGCCTTGACGCCACGTTCTTTGACCGATTGGACGGTCCGATGCAGATGCGGGCAAGTCTCTACGTGGACCGTTAAATAGTCAGCCCCCGCTTCTGCAAATTCCGGAATAAACGAATCCGGATTTGTCATCATCAGGTGCACGTCGAGCGGCAGCTTGGTCACCTTGCGGAGGGCCTCCACGATCGGCGGACCCACCGTCAGGTTGGGAACGAAATGCCCATCCATTACATCAATGTGGAGCAGATCGGCCCCCCCTGCCTCGACTCGCGCGACTTCCTCCGCAAGGCGGGCAAAGTCTGCCGAAAGGATGGACGGGGCGATGAGGACGCTCCGGCGAGTCATACAGCAGTGGCCTTTCGGAGCCGAGCGGCAAAAAATGCGTCCATGGGGTAAGGAGAGAACATGGTCGAGAGATCCCCTTGGGTATTCAGAAGAACACGGGCCGTTGGCGGCAGCCAGGACGAGACGGGCTCGCGACGGAACTCTGCGTGGGCTTTACAGAACTGCTCGATCACATCCTCATTTTCGACTTGCTCGGTCGAACAGCTACTATAGACTAACACCCCGCCAGGTCGCAAGAGGCGGCTCACCTGCTCCAGCATCTGGATCTGAGTGGCCTGATGCCGCGCGAGAAGACCCTCACCCTTTTGCCATTTGCCCTCCGGATGTCTCCGCAGCACGCCTAGCCCGCTACAAGGGGCATCCAGCAGGATGCGATCGAATGGTTGGCGAAAAAGTCCTCTCCCCACCTTTCTTTCTTCCCTAAGGTCCTGTGTCATATCAGCCGTCACCGTGGTGATAATCCGGATGCCAAGCCGCCGACAATTTTCCTCGAGCAAATGGAGGCGCTTCGGGCTTCGATCAATTGCCACAATCTCGCCACGGTTCTGCATCAGCGCTGCCAGATGAGTCGCTTTTCCACCCGGGGCAGCACAGGCATCCAGTACCCGCTCTCCAGGCTGAGGACCCAGGATGAGAGGGACCAACTGCCCTGCTTCGTCCTCTACGTAAAAGGCCCCGGCCAGGAACTGTGGAATTTCTGTGACCGGCCCGCACTTCTCCAGAATAAGGCCGACAGGACTGACCGTCGTGGGCCTGACCTGGTACCCCGCCCGGACCAGATCAGTCTCCAGCGCGTCGCGCGTGAGGCGGAGAGAATTGGTTCGGATCGTCAGCGGCGGAATCGTGATCGCTGCGCGACAGAGCGACTCGGAGGTAGCGAAGCCAAAACGATGAAGCCACCGCTGGGTCAGCCATGTCGGGCAGGAATATCGGACGGACAACGCAGACACCGGATCTTCCGCTGGATCAGGCCAGGGGGGTGCCGGCTCCCGGATCAGCGAGCGGAGCACAGCGTTCACGAAGCCGGCCCAGTCCTGCGACGGTCTCTGCTTGCCCAACTGAACGAGCTTGACCGATTCGTTCACGGCCGCTGAGGGCGGAATCTTTGCCAAATAGAGCAGCTGGTAGGCACCGAGGCGGAGTGCCATCCTCACCAACGAGGGAAGCCGAGCGATCACTCGATCCGCCACATGATCGAGCCGCCAGTCGAGGGTGGCCCTGTGACGGAGCACTCCGTATACGAGCTCGAATGTCAGCGCTCGATCACGAACGTCCAGGCCGGCACGGCTGAGGCTGCGATCCAATGCGTCATCGGCAAACATTTCCTCGCGCTCGATGGCCAACAGGGTTTCAAGGGCTACCCTTCTGGTACCAGGCCGTAGACGAGAAGAGCGGAGCGATGAGGATTGAGCACTCATCACTCAGCCCCCGTTGCTCGGACTTGGGCCAGCGCCGAGGACCAGTCCTGGCGACAGGGTATGTCCAGCCAGGTACTGGGCGATGCTCATCCGGCGGCTGTTGACCGGCTGGATCTCTGTAATGGCCAGCATTCCGTTTCCCGTCGCGACCAAGATTCCCTCTTTGCGCGCTTCGATAATGGTGCCCGGAAATGCCCTGCTAGGCGGCCGGCCGGCCGGGGCTGCTCGCCAGATGATCCATCGATCATCCCTTGCATAGGTATAGGCCCCTGGCCAGGGAGACAGGCCACGCACCCTGTTCCCGATCTCGACCGCCGCGAGTTTCCAGTCGATGAGCCCGTCCTCTTTCTTGAGAAGAGGAGCCAGCGTCGCCTGAGAATGATCTTGCGGACGAGGGACTACAGTGCCGTCTTTCAGTCGACGGATCGTTTCGACCAGCAGCCTACCTCCAACCTCTGCCAGTCTGGCTGCCAGCGAGCCCGCTGTGTCCTCCGGCTGAATCGCGACAGGTTCCTGAAGAAGAATGGCCCCTGTGTCCATCCCCTCGTCCATCAACATGGTCGTGATGCCGGTTTCCCGTTCACCGTTGATGAGCGCCCACTGGATTGGTCCCGCTCCACGATATTTCGGAAGCAGAGACGCATGCACGTTGACGCATCCGCGCGGGGGCATATCAAGGATGAGCTTTGGCAGGATGCGCCCAAAGGCGGCCACGGCGATGAGATCCGGCTGCCAGGCCCGCAGAGCTTCCAGGAAGGCCGGGTCTTTCATCTTGAGCGGCTGCAGGATGGGGAGACTTTCCCGCTGACAGACCAGCTTCACTGGCGACGCAACCAAGACCTGGCCCCGTCCTTTTGGTCGATCCGGTTGAGTCACGACACCGACCACTGAATCGTCTGACTGGAGCAAGGCCTCCAGCGAAGGCACTGCAAACTCCGGAGTGCCCATAAACACAATTCGCATGGAGCGTGCTTTAACACGCGGCCAACCGGAAATCAACTTCGGCAGGTCCCTCAGCCCGTGCCCTCCAATCGGATAGGAAGTGGCTGATGTCGCCCATCACGCCGGCGTTGCCTTGACTTGGCCTACCCCCTTTGTTACTATCCCGCCGCGGGGTGGAGCAGTCTGGTAGCTCGTTGGGCTCATAACCCAAAGGTCGGAGGTTCAAATCCTTCCCCCGCAACCAAAAAGAATACGTCCACAAGAAAAGGGGTTAGCCGCATGGAGGCTAACCCCTTTTCTACTTCCCGCACTTGCGCAATGAATCGAGTTCAGCAGGACAGCCCTGCTTATGCCAGCCTCACCCTGGCTTTGGCCGCCTGCAGCCTGCTCGCCTGTTCCACCAATCCCTACACGGACCGTTCCCAGGTTCTCCTGATGTCCCAGTCCCAGGAGGCACAGCTCGGCGCACAAGCCTATGCCCAGACCCTGCAAGATCCCAAGGTGAAGATCTCACAAGATCCCCGAGAGGTCGAACCGGTAAAGCGGGTGGCTAAGCGAATTATCGAGGCAGCGAAAGCATCGAAATACGCAGACATCGCCCAGCAGTTTGAGTGGGAAGTCAATGTGATCAAAGACGACAAGACCCTGAACGCCTTCGCCCTGCCAGGCGGGAAGATTGCCGTCTACACCGGCATCTTTCCGATTGCCAAGAACGAAGCAGGCCTTGCCGCCATCATGGGGCACGAGGTTGTCCATGCCCTCGCTCGTCATGGGGGTGAGCGCATGAGCCAGAATGTGCTTGCTCAAGTCGGCATGCAGGCGGCCAACATCACCTTGGCAGTCGTGGGTGTTGATCCCATTTTGAGTCAGGGCGCCATGACGGCGCTCGGCGTCGGGACGAACATGGGCATTTTGCTGCCGTTCAGCCGGGCGCATGAATCTGAGGCTGATTACATCGGCCTCCTCCTGGCGGCCCAAGCGGGATACGACCCACGAGAAGCCGTGCTGGTCTGGGAACGGATGGAGCAGGTCTCCAAGGGGCAACCGGCCGAATTTCTCTCCACGCATCCGAGTCACGGGACCCGCATTAGCCAGCTTGAAGGCTGGATGAATGAAGCCCTCTCCTACTATAAACCCCAACCTGGAACCGCGGCTGACCTCCCCTCCCTGTCGGTTCGATAATCTTGGCAGACCTCCCGCACAGCCTAAGTGGAAGGCCACTATGTCTCGCTTGCTTCTGCGAAGATCGGCCCCGACTCGCTCTCATATCGAGCCGATGTTGGCCAGATGTCGGGCGGGCACGTCAGTGGCCACTTTCATGGGTACACCGTCTTAACGGGTCAACAGGGGACGATCATCGAAAGGGTCTTCGCGAGCGAATGGCCCGAACACGGATTCAGCGTGGCACGAGACAGTTCCTGCGAGGAATACCAGGTGACGTTTTTACCTTTGCGAAAACAATTCTCTGAACGCGACAAATATGTTAGAAGAATTCTAGCTACCATCACCGCGGCCAGAATGCTGCCGACGGTCTAACAAGGAGGGCGCTTCCCTGACTTCACCCGTTATGATTAAGGTCCTGCTGATTGAAGACAACCCGGTTGACGCCCAACTGACGAAAGATATCCTCGTGGAGGAGAGTGCCGATCAGTTTTACCTCACCCATGTCGATCAGATGAGCGAGGCGATTCGGCGTTTAAGAAACGAACGCTTCGATGTCGTCCTCCTGGACTTGTCCCTGCCGGACGCTCACGGCTTGGAATCCTTGACCCAAATCCAGGTTACAATGCCCAGTGTGCCGATTGTGGTATTGAGCGGGCTGGACGACAAGGCCCTTGCGCTGCAGGCCGTGCAGAGTGGAGCGCAGGATTACCTGGTCAAGGGTCAAAGCAGCGGGGAACTGCTGGCACGGGCCATCCGCTATGCCATCGAGCGCAAGCGGGCGGAGGAGCGCCTGATCTATCTCGCCCAATATGATCACCTGACCGGCTTGGTCAACCGTACCCTCTTTCGTGATCGCCTGACTCAGGCGCTGGCACGGAGCAAGCGCAAGAAACAACCGGTCGGACTCATGCTCTTAGATTTGGATGGGTTCAAAGCAGTCAACGATACGTTGGGGCACGACATTGGAGATCAGCTCCTCAAGACCGCGGCGGACCTGCTGAAAAGTTGTGTGCGGGAGGTAGATACCGTCGCTCGCATGGGAGGCGACGAATTCACCGTCTTACTGGAAGGGGCTTCTGGCGAACAAGATATTGCGAGGGTCGCGGAACGAATCCTTGAAACCATTGCCCAGCCCCTGGTCTTGGAAGGCCATACAGTCTCTGTCACCGCCAGTATCGGGATTACCGTGTATCCTCTCGACGACCATGGCATCGACGATCTCTTGAGGCACGCCGACACCGCCATGTACCGTGCTAAAGGACATGGAGGCAATCACTACAGGTTCGCCCTCGAAAGCCAAGTCCCCAGTCCACAGGGACGCCCCTCTGCATTGCCTCAAGGCTAGTGTGGTCTCTCCAGGACCTCCCGCACCTTTCGTGCCAGGTCCTCTGCCGTGAAGGGCTTATGAAGCACGACCGCGCCGGGGATCACCGCTCCCTCACACACGACCGTTTTCCCCGTCAGACCAGATACATAGAGGACCTTCAGGCTCGGGCGAAGGGCCATGATCCGGCTGGCCAGCTCCGGCCCGCTCATGTGCGGCATCACCACGTCTGTCACAAGTAAGTGAATTAGACCTGTCTCTCGTTCCACAAGGTCCAATGCCGCTGAGCCAGACGGTGCCTCGAGCACGCGGTAGCCATGCTCCTCGAGGAATTCTCTGGCAAGGGTGCGGACCTCTGGCTCATCCTCCACAAGCAGGATCGTTTCGGCTGTGACCCGCATGATGAGGCTCCGTTAGACGCTTCTCTGTAGCACTGCTCGCGCGGAGACGCAACAATCGCTAGCGACCGATCTCACCCAAGGGTTCATGGGTCACCATGAGCGCACCACGTGGGTTGGGCTCAAGCTTATTTGAAACAGCCAGTTGGTCTCGCGGTGGGGAGGTCTGACAGTCGGGAGTGGTCACAAGACCCCAATGCTGGTTATCGTAGCAACTGTTGTCCAAGACCAGGGCTTCGGCATGATGGAACAGCAAGATGCCGCTCAGCATGTTTTCGCGGCAGATGTTGCGGACGAGATCGGGGTGCGTTTCGGGATCGCGGACGGCGATCCCGAAATGATGGTTCGCGTAACAGAGATTATGAGCGACGCGGGGGCGGGCCCCGGCGAACACGAAGATGCCGGACTCTCGATTGAGGCAGACCTCGTTGCCGATCAGGATGGGCCGACAGTTTGGGCCATACACGACCACTCCCGACAACAGGCCTTCGGTCGCCCGACATCCCGTGATCGTACAGATGGAATCCAAAATATTGATGGCCGAATTTTGGTCGCTGCCGACGTACCGGAAGGTCATTCCGGAAAGGTGTCCGCTCGGCACGCGCTGCAGGTAGAGCGGCCCACCGCGCCGGCTGAAGATCTGCACGTGATCCCGCCCGGCCCCGATAAGCAGAATCGGACGCTCAACCATGAAGATTTTATCCTCATAGACCCCCGGTTTGACAAAGACCTGATCATCAGGGCCAGCATCCTTGAGCGCAGCACTCGGTCTTGCGTAGGCACCAGGATCATTGGCATCCACGATGAGCGTCTTGCCTCCGGCTGGATTGGGAGGAGGTTCCTGCATCGCCGGCGCCTGAGAGTCCGGTTGCCCCTCCGGGGCGCCAGGTTGACCTCGACTCAGCTCTTCGGGAAGCTCAAGGGACACAGGGAGCGGTCCAGGATTCCTTGTTGGTGGGCTGATCCCCTCCAGCGCAGTCGCATTATTTCGGCCGCATCAGGAGATGTCAAGACAGGGTGGCGCGTGACGACGGTCTTGCCCAGGAGGCGTGTCCTCTGCTAAGCTCGCAGCGTGAAGAGAATCTATTGAGGGGGATGAGGAGGGACATGCCATGGGAGAAGTGAACGCCACGCCGGAAGCTGCCGCCAGAGTCATAGAAGACCTCACGGCCATGGAGGTCGATCCCGACAAAGGGGAACGTCTCTACAAAGCGGCTTTGATTCAATCGAACAAAGGCGTGGCCTATCGCATGCTGGCAAAGTCTCTCAAGACAGGAAAGCTGGATCTGGTCCACTACGGGTGCGACCTTGACGAGAATGGGAACCCCGCCACGAAATGGAGGATTAGACGCATTCTGGAACAAGCCCCTGAACGATTTGACAAAGAGATTGAGGCCATCAAGAAAGCCGTCAATGAGGACGGAGAAGAAGTCCAGGGTGCCTGGGTCCATGATTTGACCGGCATTCCGGACGTCGCAGGCCAAGGCAAGAGTCTGGAAGAGTGGTCTCGCAAGATGGCGGCTGAAATTCGAAAAAGGCCCTCCTAGCGTCGTCGGCTCCCCGTCTCAGGGGACCCACAGCCACGCAACGATTAGAAGGTCACGACACGGGGCTTACCAGCCTGAGCCGGATGACCAAGCCCGCCTGTTGGAACAGCGCTGACAACCACTTCAAGCCGGCGATAGGCCTCGCGAAGCGACGCCTCTACTGCTTCAGGGCGGTCGCCACGGGCCATGAGAAACCCAAGGTAGCGCGTCCCCTCCGGAAGCGGGACCAGTTCCTGGCCAGGCTGCGTCGTAATCGCCAGTTCCTCAATTCCCTGGACCGCCCGGGCCTGCGCCTGTCCCCGGACCTCGCGCAAAATCCCGCCGTAGGGAATCGGCAGCATCATGACGCCGGCCGCATGTTTTTCTCGCTCGAATGAAGGGATATCCATCCGAAGCGCATGACGCAGCAGCAACTCCTCCAGCGACATATCGGCAGCAAAGCGCAAGGTCTGCGAGCAACGGCCTCCGATCGAGCGAGCTGCCATCTCGATCACCCAGACGCCCCTGTCGTTCACCCTCAATTCTCCGTGCACCGGCCCTTCTCGTAAGCCCAGCGCGGTCGCCGCACTCGCCGCGCAGGTGACGATGTCCTGCTGGAGGCGAGTTGGAAGGCGTGACGGGGTGACATAGATCGTCTCCTCAAAAAACGGGCCGTCCAGAGGGTCCGGCTTGTCAAAGAGGGCAAGGAGCCGAAGCTGTCCGTCTGTGAGCAAACCCTCGAGCGCCAGTTCCCTTCCCGGCACAAAATCCTCGACCAGAATCTGTCGGCCACCGTCCTCTCTTTCCGCCAGACCTAATCCCTTAAGGAGTGTCGCGACGCGCCGAAAGGCACCGACAAACTCCTGCTCGTCGTTGGCTCGGATTACGCCGCAACTGGCGGACAAGATGAGCGGCTTGACGACACAGGGGTAGGCCATTGGGCCGGCGAACGCTGCCGGGTCGCCGTCAATGGGAAACACGGCGAAGCGAGGCACTGGCACTCCCTGCTGGCGCAGAATGGTCCGCATGCGATGCTTGTTGCTGGCTGCGGCCACCGAGGCCACGGAGTTGTGTGGCAAGCCCAGGGCCGCCGAGATGTGGGCCGCCAGGACGGCCGTGTGGTCATCCACTCCGATGACGGCGTCAATCGGGTCGAGCCGGGAAAACTCACTCGCCTTGCGTACCGAGTCCTCGACGTGGCGGAAGTCAAGCGCCAGCACCGCGGAGGACTGCTGCTTCACAAGAGCAGGCACTTCTTCGGTGCCGACCGTCACATCCAGGTTCAAGCGGTGAGCCGCTTCGAGGAAGGCCTCCGCTCGGTACGTCGTTGTTGGGAGAAGGAGGAGAAGTCGCGGCATGTCACGATTTACGCGGAGGTGGTTTGTCTTGATCGGTGGAATGTCTCCAATTGACGGTTTGCCTCCACAATCACCGCCAACTTCTCGACCACGTCGGAGACCTTGGAGCCGGGAATGGCATAGTAGCCTTCGTCATCGCCGAGGCCGGTATAGACACGGTTGCCGATACAACCGAAACTCGTGGCCGTACGCCCAGATTGTAACGCTTCCGGGAGGACCGCACAGGTGGGCCGGCCCATCGTGGCCCCACCACCGGCGACTCCAGCCCCCTGCGCGGCCTCAGCCAGCAACATCAACTGCTTGACGGTTCCCCGTACCAGGACGAGATCCGGCTCGAACGGCGCTTGGGCCAATGGAGCATAGACCGCCAGGCCGAACGCACCCTGGCGACGGGGAATTAGCGGGATCTCCTCCATCTTGATGTACTGAAGTCCCACCATCGTTTTCACGAGGCCCTGCAGTTCCTTGGCAACTGCCTCCGGGAGATCAACTCCATGCGTATGCGCACCGACCGGACAGGTATAGTGATCCGATGCTTCAGTGTAAAAGACTCTTCCCTCCGCAGCGAGCCGCCAGTACCCGCACCCGGCTGGAGTCGGTGCCTCGATCCGAGACACACCTGCTGGGGCGGAGTCCCGAAAGGCAATCGCGACTGGCGGCAACGTCAGTCCAAGCAGCGCCTGCATCTGCGTGCCTTGTCTTGTCTGGTCTCTCGTCACAATGCTTCCCTCCCTGTCTGATTTTCTATTTCTTACCTTGGCCCTCCATCTGTAACGGACCGAACTGTCCCGCGGTCGGCTCCGCACAGCAAAACCATGGTTCCGTGAGTCGAGGCGGCCGGCGACGCTCCAGAGAGCGTGAGGTCGGTGTGGCGGCGACCACCGGCTGCCGATCTGCAACCTGATAACCGAGCGCCCTCAGTCGGTCGAACGTGATGGCCGGATCCTCACCGGTGAGAGAGGCTTGCTCCACGGCCGCGCTGACCATCCGGTGCAGCCGGTCCATGCGCTCGTCTGGATGCGTCCATTGATGCTGAAACCCTGCCTGGTCCAGTGGACCCAGAAACCGTTGGAGACCGGACTGAGCGAGGAGGGCAGAGCCCGGGGGTATCAAGAGACGGACGCTGTATTGGACCGCATCAATCGCATCAATCAAGTCGTTGGCTTCCACGATATCGAACAGCTCCTGGTAATCCTCGAGACTTGTCCAGGGAGTGAAGGCGACGAAGGACGGCCGGAGCGTAATTCCGGCAGAACGTACCACGTCAAGCGCCGTGATGACATCAGCTCGTGTGTGGCCCTTCTCAAGTTGCACCAGCACCAGGTCGCTGAATGATTCCACCGCTGAGACCACAAAGAGGCAGCCGAGGATGCCCAGTTCGGGAAAAAGAGCGCGATGCTTGAGGAGGTGCTCGATCTTCGCCGTAAAATCAAAGGTCACATCAGGGAACTCGGCGTGCATGGCGCGGACGATGTCCATGGAATGACCCGGGCCATTCAGGAAGTCGGGATCTCCAAAGGTGATGTGGGAAGCGCCGGCCTGGACCTGCCGCCGGATGTCCTCCACGACAGCCTCTTGCGGAAAGACAAAGAAACGGCCCTGATAGACAGGCACAATGGGACAATGGAGGCAGTGATGCAAGCAGCCGCGGCTGGCCTCCACGTACCCAGCCAGATATTGGTCGCCGTTGCGCTCGAGATGAGCGTATTTGCTCAGCCTGGGCAGCAGGCTGCGGCTTGGCACCGGAAAACTTGACGGGGGTCGTTTCAGGATAGGAAGGACCGTCCGACCAAGACGGCTGACGCCTTCGATATCCCCGATCTCCCGACTCTTTTCTAGGGCCCGGACAAGGTTGACGAGCGGCATCTCGTACTCGCCCCCAACGACAGAATCCGCGACACGACCAAGCAGGTAGTCAGCATTGAGGGAGGCATAGAGGCCATAAAAGCAGATGTGACAGGAGGGATTGGACTTTCTGATCAGCTCGGCGACGCGGACACCCAGGCGCAGCGCCGTGTGCATCGGAACTGAGATTCCCACGAACCGGGCGCGCCGGACTCGCTGCTCGTCGAATTCCTCGACAGCGATATCCAGCCCGGCTGGTTCATATCCGGCCTGTTCCAGGAATCCGGCTGGCTGAGCAATGCCGACCGGCTGGTGCCCGAGCTCATAGCAGGAGATCAGGAGAATAACACCCGGATGCCGCAACGACAGTTTGTCCTCGACCTGTTCGACGCGCTGATTCAAGGCCAACTCTCTCCCTTCAATTCCCTGCAACATCTGCTTACACCGAGCGCCCGATTGTACATTAACCTGATGTCGACCGTCGCCTGCTTTCGCCGTGTTTCGATTGATTCCTGAAATGCCCTCTGGTCGCCAGCCGACCGGCCGAGCCTGCCCATCATTGTCGCATTTTCGTCACTGGATGGACAATCCTGGCAGGCTGGGGATCGCTGCCTGCCCCTCAACTCGTGCTTATTCAAGAAGGTGAAGGCTGGCATAGCGCTTGCTCGTACTGTTTCCTGCAAATCGCATGGTTATGCCTACACACGAGGTATGGACGCCCATGAAGGCGATGGTCCCCTTCCTCCTATTCTTCCTGTTGTGCGCGGGCAGCCTCCCCGCGACATCTCCAGCTCAGACTCAGGATCCATCTCGACGACTGTACGACCGGGTGATGGAAGAGGTCCGGCACAAGGACTATGAGGCAGCACTGGCCGGCTTTCGCTTGGTTCTAGAGTTGCACCCGCGCTCTTCATTGGCCTCAAGCGCCCAATATTGGATCGGCGAGTGCGAGTTCCGACTGCGCCGCTACTCCCAAGCCCTCACTTCCTTTTATGACGTCGTCTCACGTTATCCGAAAAGCCCCAAACTTGCCGGCGCAACCCTGAAGATCGGACTCATCTATGCGAAGCTCGGAAAGCAGAAGGATTCCAAATCCGTGCTCGAGCGGGTAGTGGATCAGTTTCCCAACACCCCAGAGGCAGAAGTTGCGCTGAAACATCTGGGCCGTTCCCCTGCTGTGGTGGCCAGTCCCCCGGTGAATGAGGAAGTGGTTTCAGAGGATGGCATGCCGCCTGCACAGGCAGGAGCTGGACCAGAGGGAAATCAACCTCAGACCAATCAGGAACAAGCGCAGGAACAAGCAGCGCACTGATCAGGTCGAGCGACGGGCAGCCTATTCCACCGGCTCGACGCCCAGAAGGGCCGCTAGGGCTGGAACCGTATAGGACTGCTGGGCCTCCAGCCTGATGAACGCAATGCCAGCTTCGGTGAACACCGCATCAATCAGCCGACCCCTCACCAGTCGTTGAGTCGATGGCTGAGACTGGTCATCCAATTCGACGACTTTGGCTACCGTCAGAGTGCCTGGGTGCACCAGCACAAAATCCACGCGGTTGAACGAAAGTTTTCTGAGAAACTCCATGCGCGCTCGGTAATCCTGCGCCCGCACTTCCACCAGGCACCAGACCGGCACCTGGGCAAAGACAAGGTACTGCTCCTGGACGGCGAGCCGCATCAAGTTATACAGGGATGCCTTGGCCTTGGTCATGAGGGGCCGGCCACGCAGCGAGACTCCCGCGGGAATACCGGCCTCGTGGTTCTTCCCCTGACTGGCCCCCTTCATGGTCCAGAGCCACCAGAACAGCCCAATGAGGATCAGCACAGCCAGCAGGATCAGCAGGGTGTTCACAGTCTCTCCTCCGCTGTTCTGTCAGCGCAGATGGCCTAGCCACCGCTTGTTTCCCGGCACGATTGTTCCCAGGATGACCGCGTGCTTCGCGCCGGTTGCCGCAGGGACGTTGGTACATTCGCCACGGACGGTTTGATAGGCCAGCAGGGCAAAGGCCACCGCCTCGAATGATTGACTCTCCCATCCCAAGTCTTCAAAGGTTCTCACCGGGGTCGGGTTAAAGACCTCGGCCAGGTCGGCCATTAGGGTGCGATTACGGATCCCTCCACCACCGACAATCACATCATCAACCGGTCCCTTGAGCCATCGGCGCGCCATTCCCACTGCTATGGCAGTGAACAGTGAGCAGGTCGCCATCAGATCGATTGCTGCCAGGCGCCGCTTCCCCTTGATCGCAAGCAGACGAGCCAAAAATGGTTCCCCGAACTCTTCACGACCAGTGGACTTGGGCGGGCGTTGTCGAAGAAAACGATGCGACAAGAGCGAAGCCAAGAGGTCCGCGTCAACGGTGCCCTTGGCCGCCATGTTTCCACCTCGGTCCATAGACTGTTGGCCTCTGGTCAGCCGGTGGGCGAGTGCGTCCAAGACCATGTTCCCCGGACCAGTGTCGAACGCACGGACGGAATCCAGATCCCCCCCGGCCGGAAGATAGGTCACATTGCTGATACCCCCGAGGTTCACGATCAAGCGCGACCGCTTTGGGTCTCTCAGCAACAGATAATGGGCATACGGCGTGAGGGGAGCCCCCTGACCACCGGCGGCCAGATCACGTGGCCGAAAATCGGCGACGGTGGTGACCCCGGTCCGCTCAGCAATGACAGCCGGCTCGGCAATCTGGAGCGTTGAACGGATAGCTCCCAGGCCTGGCTCGTGAATCGGTCGGGGGAGATGGTGAACGGTTTGCCCGTGCGACCCGATCAGGTGGATGCCCGACGGTCGCAGTCGCGCCTTCTTGATGACTAGGAGCGCCGCTTTGGCGAACACCTCACCCAAGAGAGCATTGAGATGACAGATGTCCGAGACAGTTCCATTAGTGGAGGCCGCCAGGATTCGCCTCTGCAGCGCAGCGGGATAGGGGAGGGGTGCAAAGGCAAGCGTTTTGACTCGAAGGGCCTGCCCGTTCCCGCTGATCTCGACAAGAGCCGCATCCACGCCGTCACCGGAGGTCCCAGACATAAGCCCAATCACTTTCATGAGCACCGCTGCCTTTCCACTCCGGAAGTTATCGTCTGGACGCGCGCTACGCTAACCGAAGTAATGATACGGGTCAAGAGATGGATCTGTCCGTCATCCGTATCCTTACTCCCACCAAGCGGAATGGGTTGGCTGGTCCCTACTGCGCGCGTCCAGCGAGCACATTCCGATCGTGCGCGCTGCGCGAGCACGGGGACAAGCCAAACCCACTCCGCGCCCCTTCGTTGACTTTCCCTAGGCTTGATGTTACGGTCCGGCCATGTACATCGGACTCATATCCAAAGCCCTCACAGCCTCTCTCTTCATGGCTGCAGGAGCGTGGTTCCTCTTCGCGCCATCAGCCTCAGCAGGCCCGGCGGAGCAATCCCGGACAACCGAGCCGCTCAACGTCGTGGTGACGATCCCGGTGCTGAAGGATTGGGCAGAACGCATCGGCGGCTCACACGTCAAGGTTGTCTCACTGATGTCCGGTCTGGAAAGCGAGCACACCTATTCACCCAGACCGAACGATCTGGTGGCAATCCGAAAGGCGCGGGTGCTGCTAGAGGTCGGAGTGGGCCTGGAAGTCTGGGTCTCCTCGCTGGTGAAGAATTCCGGCAACTCCAGTCTTCGCGTGGTCACGACGTCACAGGGCATCGCGCTGATCCGGAACCATGAGCAGCATGACGAAGCGACCAAGACACTGCAGGCCCGCCATCAGGCCGGCAACCCGCACGTCTGGTTGGATCCAGAGAACGCCAAAATCATGATGCGGCATATCACAGACGCTTTCATCAAAATGGACCCGGGCCACGCATCGGACTATCGGAACAATCAGGCCGCGTACCTCCGCCAGCTCGATCAGGTGCAAGCCGAGTTGGCCGAGCGTCTGCACAGCATCGCCGATCGCCGGGTTGTCGTTTATCACCCGGCCTGGCCCTATTTCGCCCGACGGTTCGGGATCCAGATCGCGGGGGAAATCATCTCGCAGCCAGGCGCAGAACCCTCGGCGCACCACCTGCAAGCGCTCATCACCCTGATCCGCAAAGAACACATCAGGGTCATCGTGTCGGAACCGCAGTTGAATCAGAAAATTCCTGAAGTCCTCGCGCGCGAGACCGGCGCCCACGTGGTGGTACTGACCCCGCTGCCGGGAGGCATCGCGGGGGTTGAGACCTATCTCGATATGTTGAGGCATAATATCCTGCAATTGGCGCAGGCTCTGGAAATTACCCAGGATGCCTCAACTGACCCCACACGGCTCAATGGCGACCATTCCCAGCCGGCTCTCCGCTGAAGGCTGAGCACTGACGGTTTTCCCCTGAACACGTCGATCCATGGGCACTCCCATCATTCGATTCTCGCACGCGACCTTCGGATTCCCCGGCGTCATCGCCTTGAAGGACATCACGCTGGAAATTGCTGAAGGGGAGTTTGTCGGCATCATCGGACCCAATGGGTCCGGAAAGACCACCCTGTGCAAGGCGGTCCTGGGCCTGATGCGCCCGCTCGAAGGCAGCCTGCAAATTTTCGATTGTTCTTGCGAGGAGCTCCGGTGCCACCATCGGGCCCGAATCGGCTATCTCCCCCAGAAGGGCAGACTGGACCAGAACTTCCCGATCACCGTGTTGGAGGCGGTGATGATGGGTCGCTATGGCGCGCTCGGCCTGTTCCGAAGGCCCGCGAAGCAGGATCGGGAAATCGCGCTGCAAGCCTTGGCCAACGTGGGGATGCAGGATCACCACGACACAGCCCTCGGGCACCTATCGAGCGGGCAGCAGCAAAGGGTTCTGATCGCGCGGGCCCTCGCGCAGCAACCGCAAGTTCTGCTGCTCGATGAGCCCACCACCGGCATTGATATCACCACACAGCACAGCGTCCTGGATCTGGTTCGGCGGCTCCATCGGGACTTGGGGCTCACAGTCCTGTTGGTCACCCACGATATCAACATGATTCGACCACAGGTGGACCGGATGGTGTTGCTGAAGACGCGGCTGTTCGCGGCCGGTGCTCCTGAAGCAGTGCTGAAACTCGATATTCTCCAACAGGTGTACGGCAAGGACCTTGTCATCACCGAGAAGGATCTGATCATCGTCGAGGACTACCACCACCGGTGAACCGTGAGGTGTCAGGCGTAAGGCGGAAGCCAATGTAAGCATCCTTGCCGTCCCCTTACGTCTCACCCCCTACGCCTATCGGCTATGTTGGAGATGTTGTCATACGATTTCATGCAGCGCTCACTTTGGGCCGCGGCGCTGGTGGGCGCCATCTGCTCCATGATCGGCGTGTTTGTGGTCCTCCGAGGGCTGGCCTTTGTCGGAGCCGGCACGGCGCATGCGGCCTTCGCCGGAGTCACGCTGGCCTACCTGGTTGGGCTACCGCCACTACCGCTGGCAATCCTGTTCGGGCTGGCGACGGTTTGGGTAACTGGGGTGATGGAAGAAAAAGGGCAGATGAAGCTGGACGTGTCAATCGGGATTCTCTACACCGCCACGATGGCACTGGCTATCCTCTTTATCGGACTGATGAAAGGGTACAACGCCGAGGTGTACGGCTACCTGTTTGGAAGCGTCTTGTCCGTCACCCCGGAGGAACTTCGCACGATCTGGATCCTCGGCTTCATAGTCCTGTGCATCATGGTGGTCTTCTCAAAAGAACTATACTTTATCGCGTTTGATCAAGAGATGGCTGAAGCGTCCGGTGTGCCGGCCCGGCAGATCTTTTTCCTCTTGCTCTCGCTGATCGCATTGACGGTGGTCGTCTCGTTGAAAACGGTGGGCGCCATCTTGGTCTTCGCGATGATCTTGATCCCAGCTTCCACCGCCTATCAGCTCACCCACAGTCTCTCGCACATGACGGCCTATTCAGTGGTGATCGGGGTCGTCTGCGCGGTCGGTGGGGTCACGCTCTCCTATGCCTGGAATCTACCCTCTGGCCCCGCGATCGTCCTGCTGGCGACGACCCTCTTTTTCCTCTCTGCGTTGTTCTCGCCCAAGAGGCTGAAGCGAGCGGCCGCCCTCTGATTATTGCACAGCTTAGGCTTGCCGGTAGATCACCCCGACCGCTGCGCCAGCGGCAACCGCTTCCACCATCCCCGTCACGAACCACCAGAAAGCGAGCACACCCGGAATCGGTAGCACAACGTACCAGCCAAGGCTCTGAGACGCAGACAAGAGCATGCCGGTGATCAGCCCAAACCGAATTCCTTGAGGCAACCCGCCCTTGTTGGCCTCATAGCCTTTACTGTAGATTAGAACGAACACAGGTGCGAAGATCAGGTAGCCGAGCCACATGAGCCACATGTTGCGCTGGATATCGTTCTCCGGCCGCCAGATCGAAGAGGTTTGCTGATAGATGTCGGCCAACAGGACGCCGTGGATGATCCCTTCCAGGATCGCGAAGACCACAAACACCGCGGCACTCGCCAATGCGAACCGTTTTGTTTTCATGAGTCCCTCCTTCACTCCGATCGGGCGAGTGTGGCGCGCGCCCACACCATGCCGGTCTGTTCGTCGGCGCTGAAGCCCAACTTTTCGTAGAAAGCATGCTTGTCTCGCGTGCAGAGCCAGAAGAGCTCGACCTGCTTTAGGTCGTGATGGTGTAGAATGCGCTGCATGATCTGGGTCCCGACGTCTTGTCCTTGATAGTCTGGGTCCACGATCACATCCCAGATCGAAGCGCGGTAGACGTAGTCGGTCAAGACCCGTCCGAATCCGACTAAGCGCGAGCCGTCCCAGACCGAGAGGGCCAGATCCGTATGGGAAAGCATTTCGCGCACGTCCTCGACGGTGCGCCCGGTGGCCCAGGCCGCATGTGCGTAAAGTCGGACGAGGAGGGCGGGATCAAAGTCTTTTCGTTCGGAGAATGTGATCATGCTCTTGAGAGGGACGGTGCCGTTGTATTACAGTACGTCCCTAGTCCGAATGCATCCGTTCCGATTGAACGAGGGTGTGTCAATGGCCACGCAAGTCCGGACTTGTCCCAAGTGCCAGCTCCTGATGTGGGTCAAGGAGGAGGAGATCGAGCACGAAGATGAGGACACTATACGCTTGAAATGCCCACATTGTCGGGAAACCGTTCGGTTTAAGCTCGTTTCACAAGGCTCGAATGCGGCGGGCCCCAAAATGGGCCACTAGCGCAGCGTTCCGCTGCGAGTTATGGGTTTCGAGTTCGTGGCTTCGAGTTGGCAGCGTAAAGTCGGGTAACTCGTAACTCAAGACGCTCAACTCACAATTCGCGGGCTGGAGTTCGTGTCAAAGCCCGCGGCCGGCTCCTTCCAGTTCCGGTTGATTACCTGGCAGGATTCGGTTGAGGGTGCGTCGGTATTCCTTCAGACGCCCCTCCTCGGCGAGGGTCACCGTCATGGTCTTCTCGCGCTGCATGAGTTCCAGATGATCCAATGATTGCAGCAGCGGTTGCACCGCCTTCAGCACCCGCCCCGACTCGAAGGCCTCCAGGGACTCGATGAACAGGTCATTCAGCGGTCGGTAGGCCGAGGCTCCGACTTGTTGTCGAAACCGAGACACCGTCTTCTCATAGGCCTCAACCGCCTCCGGCGTCGGCTTGAGCCCACCCGGCATCACCGAGAGGTGGACCACGGCCGGCAGTTTCGAGCTGTACACCTTGATCTGCGCGACCAAGTCGCCGATCGCTTCCAGGACATCACTTGCTTCCACTGCTTCCCTCTCCGCAGTTGTTGAGACATACCCTGACCATCCCCGGCTGTCAAGCATCCGTCGAACGCGCCGTGGATGCGATGTGCTCGAGCGCATCAATCACCGCGCTCATGTCCAGAGGAAGTGGGGATGTATGCCCCACGTGGCGCCCAGTCGTTGGATGCAGGAAGCCCAGTGTCCGCGCGTGGAGCATCACGCGCGGGATCATCACCCCTTCCAGCTCCCGCACTTTTCTCCCTCCATAGGTCGGATCGCCCAGAACAGGATGACCGAGCGCAGCCAAGTGCACTCGGATCTGGTGGGTGCGGCCTGTTCGAGGGGAGAGCTCTACTAACGTGGCCAGTTTGCCAAGCCGCTGAACGACCCGATAGACGGTCGCTGAGGCTTTCGGCCGAGCAGTACGGGCCGAGAATTTCTTGCGCTCCTTCACATCTCGTCCAATGGCCAACTCGATCATCCCTTCCGGCTTTTTGATGGCTCCCCACGCCAGCGCCTCATAAACGCGCGTAATGCTATGCTGCTTGAATTGGGCAGCCAGAGACCGATGAGCCTCATCGGTCTTGGCCACCACCATGACACCCGAGGTCTCCTTATCCAGCCGGTGCACGAGGCCTGGCCGTTCCTTGCCACCGATCGTGGACAGTGATCCATGGGGTGAGTCAAAGTGGTGCAGGAGCGCATTGACCAGCGTGCCGGACCAGTGCCCCGGCGCCGGATGCACGACCAGCCCAGCCGGCTTGTTCAGGACCAGAATCGCCTCGTCCTCATAGAGGACATCCAGCGGGATCGGCTCCGGCTTCATCTCCAACGGTTCCGGCCGTGGAATCTGTAAGACGATGCGATCGCCCGGCTTGATCTTCTGGCTGGGCTTAACGGGAAGGCCGTTGATTGTGATGCGCCCATCCAGAATCAGACGCTGGAGCGCCGACCGCGACAGCATCGGCTCACGGTTGGCTAGAAATACATCCAGCCGCTTGGGTGTCTCACCGGCGGTGACGACAAGCTCGGTGTACGCATTTGGCCACTCTTTCTGCTGGTTCATCCGAGTCTCTCGCTGGTAGAATCCATGCGGTACGAGACGATGGTCATAGGCCGTGTGACAGAGAACGCTAGCGCAGAACTCTGGGGAATTTCAACAACGAGCCTCTCCCATGGAAAGGAGGGAAGAAGCATGGTGGGTACAGCGGTCGTTCGTGGAGCACTAACGATTCTCCTAGGAGTGATTGGCTATCCGGCTCTTTCGTCAGGAGCCAACGAATCCAGTACCCAGATCGGCATTCCTCCTGAAACTGTCGCCGATTATCTCCACGCCGTTATTGAGGCGGACAGAACATTCTATACGATTCAGGTTGTGGAGCGGCTGCAGAAACGAGGCAAGATGGTGGCGTCTGAGGATTGGCGGGTCTCCCACACGTTACCCTTGCCGGCTCAGTTCTTAATGGAGTCCAGCGAGCTGGCTGCGCTCACTGGCGCCAAGGTCCGCTACCGCCTCATTGGTCTCTGGCCGATCAATCAACAGAATGGACCGTCGACCGATTTCGAACGAAAAGGGCTCGAGGACGTCCGCATGAACCCAGAGCGTCGGTATAGTGGAATTGTCGTCAGTGGAGGGGAACGGTATTTCCAAGCGGTCTACGCCGACAGAGCCGTGACGCAAGCTTGCATCGGGTGCCACAACGCGCATCCTGCCAGTCCAAAGCGGGACTTCAGATTGAACGACGTGATGGGCGGGATTGTGATCATGATACCGCTGAACCAGTAGGGTCCATGCCCGAGAATTTCAATCACGATTCGATCTGGCAAATTCAAGGTCCAAGAGCGGTGGAGAGCGACTTTAACAGAGCAGGATTGTTCATTCTTGAACGGACAACATTCGGTTTAGGAAAACGTTCCTGGTATCCACCCAGCATAGTCAGGGTCGCTCAGACCAATTTCACTCACCCACACTTGAACTCAGCTATTGTATCGCTAACCAAACGGAGGCAAGATATAGGTGATGAGACAGAAGAATATAGACTGACGCATGTGTGACGCCCTCTAAATCACTCGAACACGTCGACATGCCGACCCATCAGGAACAGAGAAGCAGTGAGCGTATCCCCCTCATACAACCTTGCCCTTATGAA
>Ga0209861_1000002_pt1 | contig 37174 bp, 35 predicted proteins | sample GWRWS2_30_40_FD_187245 | JGI IMG/M metagenome (GOLD analysis project Ga0209861, IMG submission 187245) | Riverbed sediment microbial communities from areas with vegetation nearby in Columbia River, Washington, USA - GW-RW S2_30_40 (SPAdes)... | ecosystem: Environmental > Aquatic > Freshwater >...
GAGCCGACATCGACGCTCTGCTCCAGTGGGTTCGTCGCCGCGGGGCGCCGATCAGCATCAGACTGGTGAAGGGAGCCTACTGGGACTCTGACACCATTCGATATCAGCAGCATGGATGGCCCGTTCCGGTTTTTCAGAGCAAGCCGGAAACCGATGCCAGTTATGAAGCCTTGACACGGGTGTTGATCCAGCATGCCGGCCTGATCAGGCCCGTATTCGGGACGCACAATCTTCGAAGCCTGGCGCATGCTGAAGCGGCTACGCAAGCAGCCGGACTGCCCCCTGAAGCCTACGAATATCAGCTGATCTTCGGCATGGCCGAACCGCTTCAAGCTGCCGTCGTCAAGGCTGGACGACGAGTCAGGATTTATACTCCTGTGGGAGAGCTGCTCCCAGGCATGGCGTACCTCGTGCGTCGGCTGCTGGAGAATACCTCCAACGAATCGTTCTTGCGAAGGGAGTACGCCGAGTCGGAACCCCTGGAGCTCTTGCTTTCTCCACCTCGCCCCGTTCCTCTTGAAGCAGCGAGTCCGGGACCTCAGCCTGACAATCTCGTGTTCCCCCGACGCGCTGTGTCCGAACAGTTCATCAACGAACCTCATACGGATTTCTCACAGGCGTCCAATCGGGCGGCGATGACCCAGGCTATTGCCGCGGTCAGGGGACGGTTGGGCCGTGCGCTCTCTTACCGGATACCGTCGGGTCTGTCCCCGTCAGGGCCGGAGCTCGTCTCGCTGAACCCCAGTCGTCCGAGCGAGACGGTCGGTCGGCTGCGTAGCTTTGCGCCAGCGGATGCCGCCGGTCTCGTTCAAGCGATACTTCCCACGCTCGCTCCCTGGAGCGGGACGGCTCCCGAACGCCGCGCCGACATCCTGGTCAGGGCGGCGGCTTTGATGCGCCGACGGCGCTTTGAGCTCTCGGCATGGGAGATTTTTGAGACGGGAAAGCCCTGGCGCGAAGCGGACGCTGATGTCGCTGAGGCGATCGACTTCCTGGAATTTTACGCCAGGGAGATGCGTCGCCTCGGTCAGCCGCGCCGGTTGGGACGCGAGCCGGGAGAGCTGAACCAGCTCATGTTCTTCCCGCGCGGACTGGTCGTCGTGATTCCCCCGTGGAACTTCCCTCTCGCGATTCCCACCGGGATGGTCTCGGCGGCATTGGTGACCGGGAACGTTGTCCTCTTCAAGCCTTCAGAGCGCGCTGCGGTGATGGCTCATCTCTTAGTTGAACTGCTGGCGGAGGCCGGTGTGCCGGACGGGGTTCTTCAATTCGTGCCAGGAGGACCGGATCTTGGTCGGTCGCTGGTTGAACACCCCGAAGTCCAGATGATCGCCTTCACCGGTTCAAAGGAGGTGGGACTTCAGATCCTGGGCCAAGCCGGGCGTGTCGCAACCGGCCAGACGACGGTGAAACATGTGGTAGCGGAAATGGGGGGAAAAAACGCCATCATCGTCGATGAGACTGCTGATCTCGATGAAGCGGTCGCGGGCGTCGTCGCGTCATTCACAGGCTTCCAGGGACAAAAGTGCTCCGCCTGTTCTCGAGCGATTGTCCACGAATCGGTCTATGACCTGTTCCTCCAACGACTCGCCGACGCCGTCATGAGCGTGCGAATCGGCCCTCCCGAAGATCCGGGCACTCGCATGGGCCCGGTGATCGACGAACGCGCCCGGAGCAAGATCCGCGAGTACGTCGAGATCGGAAAACGCGAAGGACGCCTGGTGGTGGAGCAGCAGGTCACAGGAGCAGGTTGTTTTGTCGGGCCCGTCGTCTTCGCCGACATCCAACCTACTCACCGGCTGGCCCAAGAGGAGATCTTCGGGCCGGTGCTTGCCGTGATGCGCGCCCGAAGTTTCGACGAGGCTATTCAGCTCGCAAACGCCTCATCCTATGCGCTGACAGGCGGGGTCTATTCGCGGAGCCCCGCCCATCTCATGACCGCGCGCGACGCGTTCGACGTGGGAAACCTCTACATCAACCGTCCCATCACCGGCGCCTTAGTCGGTCGGCAGCCCTTCGGGGGTCATCGGTTGTCCGGGGTCGGCGCCAAGGCCGGAGGCGAGGACTATCTGAGGCAATTCATGGTCGCGCGCGTGGTCAGCGAGAACACCCTCCGTCGCGGGTTCGCTCCGGCTCAATGAGGCCGGCTTGGCTTTAATCTCCACTTCTTCCAATTCCTCGGTGATCTCCGTGATCCAGCCCCGATCCGTCTTGAACGGCGGAAGCTCCTGCCGTTCGACGTACTTCACGAGCCCGACACCCCTGGCGAACCACGCCGTCATCGTATCCGTTCCGACCGCAGTTTGTTTGGCACCGGTGAGATGGATCTTCAAGGTCATGCGGGCTTCGATGCGCACGGCATCCTGATACGTGCCTGCCGGCACCGACACGGCCTCCTTCGCGACCATGGTGACGGACGCGAACACGTCGGTTCGCTCAACTACATCGTCCCCGTCCACATCCGCGTCGAAGTCCAACCCTTTGCGGTCGAATTGCTGAAACGACGACGGGAACTCGAGCGGGAACTGAACAATCTGGTAAGGGATGAGTTGTTTCTCGAGAGGAGTCCCAGGATCAGACCCGTAATAGACGATGCCTGCCGCGTCCCGGCGATAGTAGCTGTCGGAGGGGCCGTGGTTGCCGGGGTTCGTGTCGTGAAAGACCTTCACCGTGACGCCCTTAATCGTCTCGGTTCCCTTCACCGTCGAGACATTCACGAACTGTTTCGTGGTGATCTTCTGGAGCGGTCCCTCAGCCACCTCGCCTCGGTAGCGCCACCGGCTCCCCACGGTGTCCGGAAAGTAATCGTCTGCATTGGCGATGACTTCAGCTCCCATGGCACCAGAGGCTGTGAACCCGGCGCCTGTCGCTATGGCCAGGGACCCGAAGACCACTAACCACACAGTCCGCTTGACGTGACCACGCTGCATTGTGTGCCCTCAGTGTATGTTTCCGCGCGTCACGCTACCATACTTACCTGAACACCGGCAAGGTCCAATGCAGCTCCGAGGCCTCTGCGCCTCGCGTGCTTGCCTTCCCGTACCCCGTTCCATGATAATACCGCCCGCGAGGCGGCCATGTCGAAATTGTCAGTGTCACGGACGGACTCCCGAGTCTCTCCCTCTTCGGCTACCCGTCCCACGGTGCTGGTCACAGGTGGGTCGCGCGGCATCGGCCGGGCCATCTGTTTGGAATTCGGTCGAGCCGGCTGGCGGGTGGGCGTCCATTATCGAGAACGAAAGGACGACGCGGCTCGAACAGCGGCGACGGTCACCGCCGATGGAGGAGAGGGTATTTCGTACCAGGCTGATATTGGAAATGCACGGCAAGTGGAAGCGATGGTTCAGGAGTTTGTCTCCCGCTGGGGACGATTCGATGTCTTGGTGTGCAATGCGGGACAGGCTACCAACGGTCTCGTGCTCCGTCTTCGCCCTGATGAGTGGAGGGCTGTGATCGAGACGAACCTGACCGGCACATTCCACTGCCTCAAGGCAGCGGCGAGTCACATGCTGGCTCAAGGGGACGGTTCCGTCATCGTCGTGAGCTCCTTCGCCGGCCTGCAGGGCCGGCCCGGCCAGTCTGCGTATGCGGCCTCGAAAGCCGGTCTGCTGGGCCTGGTGAAAACGGCCGCTCGTGAGTGGGGATACCGCAATGTGAGGGTCAACGCGGTCTTACCGGGCTGGCACCGGACCGAATTGTCAGCACCGGCATTGCCTGGCCTGGCCGGTATGGAGGACCATGTCCTCGGGCGCTCGCCTGATCTCCACGCGGTTGCCCGCTCCGTCTATCACTTGGCTCTCCTGAAGGATGTCTCAGGTCAAGTCTGGAATCTCGACAGCCGACTGATCGCCTCGGTGTAGTCCGCGGCTCTGAGCCACCGTTCATGGCTCCGGGCCATCAGACAGTCTGGATGTTCTCTCCACAACTCAGCCGTCCATCACAGCCGCTTCCACGTAGCGGTTGCTTCGTCACCGGCACCGATACGGGTGTGGGAAAGACCCTCGTCACGGCTGCGCTCGCGCTTTGCCTGAAGCAACGAGGTCTCCGTGTCGGAGTCATGAAACCGATCGAGACGGGCCAGGCGAACGGCTCAGGTGTCTCTGATGCCGAACGCTTACGGGCAGCCGTTGAAGCTTCAGATCCTGCCGAAGTCATCACTCCCTATCGCTTCTCGGCTCCTCTGGCCCCGCTGGCGGCTGCTCGCCTCGCCGGCTCCGTCATCGAGATCGATCGGATTGTCGCTGCGTACGAGACCCTTGCGGCTGGTCATCCGGTGGTTGTGGTGGAAGGCGTAGGAGGCGTCATGGTGCCGATCAGCCCACAGGCCGCGGTTCGGGATCTTATCGTGCGACTTGGGCTGCCCGCGGTGGTGGTCGGTCGCGCGACCCTCGGCGGCGTCAACCACGCCCTGCTCGCAGTGGAGGCGCTCAGAGAGCGGGGGGTCGTCACGTTGGGGATCGTGCTGAATCACCCTGTCGCACCTCTTCTGTCGTCAACGAACGCGATGCAGGAGGATTCCACTGTCGGGTTGGTGAAGGAGCTCAGCGGAGTGCCCGTGATCGGACCACTTCCCCACGAGGCCGTGCTTGATCATGCCTGGGCGGTCGGACTGGCGAGAATGGCCCAGCATCCCGGGATTTGCGAGCTCGCCCGTCTGGTCATGGGAAGCGCGCCATGAACGCTCGCACTGCGTCCGGGACGTTTGGCGCGTTCAAAATGGCGGAGATAACCGCGGCTCCATCAGCTCCCGCTTCGATTAGGGCATCCAGGGAGTCGATCGTGATGCCGCCGATGGCAAAGACTGGCAACTGAGTCAGCGGTCGAATGTGGCGGAGCCCCTCAATGCCAACTGCTGGTTCGTGATGTGGTTTCGTGCGGGTCGGGAAGATCGGCCCGAATCCCAGGTAATCGGCTCTTCCGCTCGTTGCCTCTTGAACCTGCGACGCTCGATGGGTTGAGACCCCGATGATCTTTGCCGGGCCCAAGAGGGACCGAGCATGTGAGAGAGGCAAATCATCCTGCCCCAGGTGGACCCCATCCGCATCCACCGCCAGGGCGAGATCGCACCGATCATTCACGAAGAACAGCGCACCAGCATCCGCGGCTGCCCGTCGGAGCTTGGCCGCTTGGCGATAGGCCTCTCTCATCGGCGAGGTCTTATCACGATACTGAAACAACCTGACCCCGTGCTCTGCTGCCTGCGTCAGCACGTCCACGAGGGCACGCTCGGAAGAGGCTGCCGGGTCCAGGATCACGTAGAGACCCTTGAGAGACCACGATGAGCTGGAGGGGAACGACACCGTTGCTACAGGGTGAGCACAGGCGTGGTGGCAGGGCTGAGCATGCGCGCCGTTCAGTTGGACTGGTTGGTGAGCAGCCGCTCCAGAAAACTAGTCGAGACGCGGCCTTTCTGAAACTCCGCATCGCTGAAAATTCGCCTGTGCAGGGGGAGAGTCGTTTTAATGCCTTCGATCACGAACTCATCGAGGGCGCGTCGCATCCTGGCCATCGCCTCCTCACGATTCTGACCGTGAGTGATCAGTTTCGCGATCAGCGAATCGTAGTGCGGCACCACCTGACTGTGCGGTTCCATCGCTGAATCCACGCGGACGCCAAAGCCGCCAGGGGGACGGTATTGCGTCACAAGGCCCGGACAGGGAGTGAACTTCTCCGGACATTCGGCGTTGATCCGGCATTCGAAACTGTGCCCCGTGATGCGGATGTCTTGTTGTCTGAACCCCAGCGGTAACCCGGCCGCAATGCGAATCTGCTCTTTGATCAGGTCAATCCCGGTAACCATTTCGGTGATGGGATGCTCGACCTGTATGCGAGCGTTCACTTCCATAAAGTAAAAGTTCTGATCTTTGTCCAGCAAGAATTCCACGGTCCCAGCGTTTCGATAATGGACTGCTTTGATCGCCTCCACAGCCACGCGTCCCATCTCGCGCCGCAGTCCTTCACTCACGGCTGGCGACGGCGTTTCTTCGACGAGTTTCTGATAGCGGCGCTGAATCGAGCAATCTCGCTCTCCCAGAAACACGACTCGTCCCCGGTCGTCGGCCAGCACTTGCACCTCGATATGACGGGGTTCCAGGAAATAGCGCTCCAGATAGACCCCCTCGTGTCCGAAGGTGGACTTGGCCTCGGCCTGAGCGGCCTGAAACGCTCTGGCCAACTCGTCTTCTTTATTCACCACCCGCATCCCGCGTCCGCCGCCGCCCGCGGAGGCCTTCAGGATGACCGGAAACCCTATTTTCCTGGCCGCTTCCAGCGCCTCACTCTCGTTTCTGAGCTCGCCGGGACTGCCGGGGAGGACCGGGAGCCCTCGACGCGCCATGACCTCCCGCGCCTTGGCTTTGTCACCCATCAGCCCGATGTTCTCAGAAGTCGGACCGATGAATTTCACCCCCACTGATTCGCAGACCTCGGCGAAATGGGCGTTTTCGGAGAGGAAACCGTAGCCAGGGTGAATGGCTTCGGCACCGGTGATTTCGGCGGCGCTGAGCACGTTGGGGATATTGCGGTAGCTCAGAGCGTCATCGGCGGGACCCACGCAGACGGCCTCATCCGCTGCGCGCACATGCCATGAGTTGGTATCTGCTTCGGAATGGATGGCGACCGTTTTGATCCCGAGCTCCTGGCAGGCTCGGATGACCCGAAGAGCGATTTCCCCTCGATTTGCGACCAGAATCTTCTTAAACACTCGACGACTCCGGTGTAAAGGTGGGACGATCAGGACGTGGGCGTGGGATCAATGAGAAATAACGGCTGCCCGTATTCCACGGGCTTGGTGCTTTCGGCGAGAATCTTGACGATCCGTCCGTCAACCTCCGATTCGATCTCGTTCATCAGTTTCATGGCTTCTACAATACATAACACCTGTCCCTTTTTCACGAGATCGCCTTCTTCGACATAGGGATCCGCGTCCGGCGATGCCGATCGGTAGAAGGTCCCAACGATCGGCGACGTGATGGTCACTTTCCCGGCTGTCTCAGCCGGGAGCGGGATAGTCGCGCTCTCAGCAAGCGCGTGGGGACCGGCAGAAACGAAATCTGCGGCGCCTGCAGCAGCAACGGCCGGTCTGGCACCAGTTTCGTGCCGGAGACGGACCCGGAATCCTTCACGCTCCACTTCCAGTTCCGTCAGGTTGTTCCGTTTCAGAAAGTCGACCAGCTCTTGGATCTGCGCCAGCTGGTCACCGGACGCATCATTGAGCATGAGGTGCTCCGCGGAACGCCTGGGCAAGGTCGAAGGCAAGGCGGTCAGGCGACCGCCGTCCTTCCGTGGGCGTTGTCGGACCCTCGGCTTGCTCACCTCACGCGCTCCACGTATTCGCGCGTCCTGGTGTCGATCTTGATGACCTCTCCGACCTCCAGGTACAGCGGCACTTTGATCGTCGCGCCGGTCTCGACCACGGCTGGCTTGCTCCCCCCAGAGGCGGTGTCGCCGCGGACGCCTGGCTCTGCGTCAACCACTTTCAGCTCAATAAAAATCGGCAGCTCGACCGCGATTGGTTGGTGTTCGTAGACCAGGATCTTTGCAATCATGTTTTCCTTGAGCAGATCGGCGTTGTCTCCCAACTCCTTCTTGTCATAGGTGAACTGTTCAAAGCTCTCCGTATCCATGAAGGTGTAAGAACTCCCGGCTGCATAGAGGAATTGCATCTCGCGCTCTTCCAGGTTCGGCTCCTGAAACCGCTCGCCGGAGCGAAAGGTGCGGTCGAGGATGTTACCGGTCTTGTAGCTCTTTAACTTGGTCCGGACGAACGCCCCGCCCTTGCCGGGCTTCACGTGCTGGAACTCGACGATGTAGTACGGCTCTCCTTCGAGTTCGAGGCGAGCCCCGTTGCGAAACTCTGCCGTCGAGATCACGACGTTGCTCCCCTCTTCTTTCTTCCCCTGCTTTCCGCGTTCGACGTGGGCTGCATCACAGTCCTCAACCGAACGGAGGACGATCGTCTCGCCTTCAGATGTTGGAGGACGGCTTGAATCCCGAGCAGGTAGCCTGTCGGGCCAAATCCCGAGATCTGGCCCAGCGCGACCCCTGCGATGTATGAACGCTGTCTGAACTCTTCCCGCTTGTAAATATTGGTCAGATGCACCTCGACAGTGGGAATCGCCGCCGCCGCGATCGCATCGCGGATGGCGACACTGGTGTGTGTGTAGCCAGCAGGATTGATCACGATGGCGTCGAAGCGATGCCTCGCTTCTTGAATCCACGTCACCAATTCGCCTTCCAGATTCGACTGCTTCATCTGGACCCGGATGCCTTCCTGTTTGGCCAGCTTGGTGATCGCTGCATTGATCGTTTTGAGCGACGCATCGCCATAGACGGACCGCTCGCGTACCCCCAACAGATTGAGGTTGGGGCCATGCAGAACGAGGATATGGAACATCGATGTCCCTGCAGGCCTCCGGGTGACGAGAAGACCGGCAGTCTTCTCGTCTGAGGTGTGTCGAAGTGGCGCCCATTCTAACAGGCTCGGACGGGGGGGTCAAACATACACGCCAGAGCACCCTAGGGAAATTGCACAAGCAGTCCAAGCCTACGAGATCCGTCGTTGCCGTATCTTCCCCAGCATCGCTGTCAGGCGCTCCACTGTGACCGACGACGAAGCCTCACCATCCTGCCCGCTGGGGGTTTCCGGTTGAGGGTGGGCTCGTTGGCTTGTGCTCGTTGTCGTCTCTTGCACTCCTTGGGAGGGAAGGGTCTGTTCTGGCCGTTGGGCAATGGCTGCCTTGAGAGCCAGGATCTCTTCATCCTGGGGGTTCGCCGACAGCACGACAGAACAGGAACGCAGCGCCGATTCCGACGCACCTTCCCGGACATACAGTTGGGCGAGAGTGCGGTGAGCCAGGAGATTTTCCGGGCTCATCTTCACGGCCTCTTCCAACATGGCTTTCGCTTTCGGAACGAGTCCGAGCTGATAATAGACGCGTCCCAGCGCGACGCGGGCGGTGAGAAATGTCGGATAGGTCTTGAGTCCTTCCTCCAGAACGGAAGCGGCGTCCTGAAACAGGCCCGCCTTCCCGTATTCCTCGGCGAGCTGAATAAACACTTTCGATTGAGGGTCTTTGGCCAGCTTCTTCGCCAGCTTGTCTATCTCATCGGACACGGCGTGCCTACATCTTTCCGAACGGGTAAGGAGGCGCGGCTCGCTTCGCTGGCGTCCCCAAAGCCTGCACCGCATCCAAAATGCGATCGGCAAGCGCGCGTTTCGGCATCAGGTCTAATCGTGTGACTCGGCCCTCGCGGTCAACAAGGACCGCCGCATTCGTGTCGGACCCGAACCCGGATCCCTCAGCGGCGACGTTGTTGCCGACGACCAAGTCGAGCCCTTTCCGTCGGAGCTTCTCCTTGGCGTGCGACTCAACGGCCTGGGTTTCGGCTGCAAATCCCACCAAGATCTGCGACGTGCGCCGTCGTGATAGCAGCTCGAGGATATCGTCGGTTTGTTCCAACTCCAGCCTCTTCCAGGCTGTGCCCGTCTTCTTGAGTTTTTCTGGCGACTGCCGCGTTGGGCGAAAGTCAGCGACTGCGGCCGCCATGATCACGACGGTCGCCCAGGACAACCGGGAGGTCAGCGCCTTGCCCATGTCCTCCGCGGTCAGGACCTGGATGAACTCGACCCCCACAGGAGTCGGCAGCGCGGTCGGCCCGCTCACCAGCATAACCTCCGCTCCTCGCTCGCGTGCGGCCTGTGCCATCGCGTAGCCCATTTTGCCGGATGACCGATTCGAGATGAATCGTACGGGGTCAATGGCTTCGTGCGTCGGACCGGCCGATACCAGCACCCGCTGGCCGACCCAATCCCTGCAGGGACTCAAGTGCGCTTCAATCGTTGAGAGGATGACGTTCTCGTCGGGCAAACGGCCTCGTCCCGTTCGCCCTGAGGCGAGTGGGCCGTCTTCCGGATCGAGCACGAGCGTGCCTCGTTCCCGCAACGCCGCCGTATGGGCTTTGACGGCCGGGTGGTCCCACATCCCGCCGTCCATGGCGGGGGCCAGCATGAGCGGGCAGGTCGAGGTCAGCACCATGGTACTCAGCAGATCGTCGGCCAGACCGAGGGCGCATTTCGCCAGCACGTTGGCGGTCGCGGGCGCAATCACGATGAGATCGGCACGCTCCGGGAGGGTTAGGTGGAGCATGTCTTGATGGGCCGCAAACAGATCCGTGGCCACGGGGTGTCCAGAGAGCACTTCGAAGGTGAGCGGGCTCACGAAGCGGGTGGCCGATTTGGTCATGACCACGGATACATCAGCCCCGCCTCTGACCAACGCGCGCAACAGCTCAACGGCTTTGTAGGCGGCAATGCTCCCGCTGACGCCGAGCACGATATGCTTGCCCAGGAATCTGGCGTCCGGTACAGGCGGCATGAGATCGTCCTATTCTTCGCGGTCCGATTCCACCGGTTTCGTCGAGTCGTCCACATAGACGCCCAGCTCTTTCTTGATCTCTCGAGCGTCCTCTCCCGTCATCATCGCCATTCGTTCTGTCTCGCTTTCCTTACCTCGTTTGGCGTCCTTCATCGCTTGTCTGGCTTCCTTGCCTTTGAGATACTTGATCAGGCCCTGGAGGACCTCATCGAGCGCGATCGCGGTCTCTTTCGTGAACTTCGACGCGCCGGTTGGCCTGGCGCCTTGAATCAGATGCTTGGCGCGTTCTGCGGCGACGATGACCAACCGATGACGAGAATCAAACTGTTCCTGGCTGTATTCTGGCAGCAAGGATTGGATGTCAATCATGATGTTTCGTCCCTCCTGTTGTTGTGCTCATTCCTCCGCGCTCCGCTGGCTTGTTGTCCTTCTCGCGAATGAAATTCTCTTCCAGCCAGGCCATGTCCAGGCGTTTGGTCTTTGTTCGCTCCGCCAGGATAATGCCTTCCAGTTCTTTGAGCGCCTGCTTGATGTCGTCGTTTCTCACGATATAGTAGTATTCTCGGTAGCTCCAGACTTCCTCGCGAGCTTTCTGTAACCTTCGTTGGATTTCCTCAGGTGAATCCCCAGCCCGCTGCAGCAATCGAGTCCGCAGCGCTTCGATGCTGGGAGGCATGATATAGATGTAGATGGCATCGGCGAACTTTTTCTTGATCTGCATCGCCCCCTGTGAATCGATTTCGAGCAGCACGTCGATGCCGTTCTCCATCTTTTCGGCCAGCACGCTTCTCGGTGTGCCGTACAAATGCCCATACACGGGTGCCCACTCGGCGAACTCGTGTCGTTGTATCATCTCTTGGAAGACGCTTTCCTCGACGAAGAAATACTCCCGACCGTGCAACTCCCCAGGACGAGGCTTCCGAGTGGTATAAGACACCGACCGCCAGAGGCCAGGGACCAGTGAAACGATTTCCTGGCACAACGTTGTCTTACCGGCGCCGGATGGCGCGGATACCACGAACAACAACCCTCTCCGTTCCATAGATTCCTTCGGCGTCCTGCTCGGCCTCGCGACAGTCGGAGGCGAGGTCTGCCACCCGCGTTATTCGATATTCTGCACCTGTTCGCGGATCTTTTCCAGTTCACCTTTAATTTTCACCACGTGGACCGCGATCGCGGCGTCGTTGGCCTTCGACCCGATCGTGTTGACTTCCCGCCCCATTTCCTGAAGCAGAAAATCCAGCGTCCTTCCCACCGGTCCTCGACCCTTGAGTGCCGCCTCAAATTGTGTCAGATGGGAGCTGAGTCTGGTCAGCTCTTCGGTCAGGTCGCACCGGTCCGCGTACTGAGCCAATTCTTGATTCAGGCGGCCAAGTTCCAGCGGTATATCGGCCCCGACCAGTTTTTCAACGCGGGCTTTCATGCGGTCGAAGTAATCCTGGACGACCAACGGCGCACGAGCGCTGACACTGTTCGTCTCGTCACGAATCATCCGCATGCGTACTCTCATGTCGCGCGCCAGCGCATCGCCTTCTCGCCGCCGCATGGCGTCGAGATCGGACAGGGCGCCGCCCACAAGCCGCCTGACGATCCGTTTCAACTGCCGGTCCTCAAGCGGTCGTTCGACGACCGCGACAAGATCACGCAGACCAGCCAACAGCGCGACGTCAATCGTTCCACCCAATCGCAGATCTCGCTGTAGCCCGCGAAGTAGCCGATGGTACTGCCTGGCGAGTGCCCGGTCAAGACTCAGTGATTTTTCCCCTTCCCTGTTTCCGATCAGGGAGACCGTCAGTTCGATCCGTCCGCGCGCACAGCGCCGTTGGATAGTCCGCTTGAGGTCGTCTTCCGAAGCAGAAAGAGATTTCGGCAGGCGCATGACCACTTCGCAAAATCGGTGGTTGACGGATCTCAGCTCTGCTGCCACCGACCCACCGGTCCAGGCCGCCTCGCGCCTGCCATAGCCGGTCATGCTTCTCATCATCGTGGTCGTTTGCCCTCCCACGCACACTCCGAGTACAACACACAGTGCCCGCACGCGGGTTTCCTGGCCATACAGACGTAGCGACCGTGCAGGAGGAGTCGCTGTGATCCTGATGTCCACTGAGCGAGCGGGATCAGTCGCTGCAATGCCAGCTCAATGCGCTCAGGATTCTCGCTGGCCGCCAGACCCAGCCGGTTGGCGACTCGTTTGACGTGGGTGTCAACGACGACAGCCGGTCGGCCGAAACAGCTTCCCAAGATCACGTTGGCGGTTTTCCGCCCGACCCCAGGTAGCATGACCAGTCGTTCCATTGTGTCGGGGACCTCACCGCTGAATCGTTGAGTCAACATGCGGCCGCAGGCCACGATGTTCCGGGCCTTGCTCTTGAAGAACCCGGTCGACCGAATGATGGCTTCCAGCTCGCCGAGATCCGCATCGGCGTAGTCCACTGCCCGGCGGTATCTCTTGAACAACGCCGGCGTCACGTGGTTGACTCGCTGATCCGTGCATTGGGCGGACAGGATAGTGGCCATGAGCAGCTCCAACGGGGTGGCATGGACCAACTCTACCTTGGCCGAAGGCATGGTTCGTGTCAGCGCGCTGAGCATGCGCACTGCGCGTCGTCTGGCTGCTTGGCTTGGCGAGGTACCCCTCGACTGTCCGCTGCGCAGGCTCCGCATCACATCGTCTCCACATGGCTCAGGATGTGCCGATTTCACTTTCGACTGATCGCTGGGCTTCGTCACCGCATTCAACAGAGGCGGTCGGGAGGCGAAAACACTTCTCTGCCAAGGTCTGCTCAAGCATGGCGATCATGGGCACCAGGGTGGAGGGATGCAACGCGGAGATCCCGAGCGCGTCGTAACGACGGCACAACGACTCGGCTTCATCGGCTCGCAGGCGGTCGCATTTATTGAAGACGACAATCCGCGGGATTCGTTCCAGCTCAAGCTCGGACAGGATCACTTCGACCGCCTTGATCTGCCCTTCAATATCCCTCGCGCTTGCGTCCACGAGATGCAGCAACACATCGGCATCCCGGAGCTCCTCCAGCGTGGTCCGGAACGCCCCAACCAGTGCCTTCGGCAGATCCCGAAGGAAACCCACGGTATCCGTGATGATGACTTCCTTCTGACGGGGAAACCGCAGCCGGCGGCTGGATGTGTCGAGGGTTTCGAAGGGACGGTCCTCAACGGGCACATGACTCTCCGTCAACGTGTTCAGCAGAGTGGATTTTCCGGCGTTCGTGTAGCCGACGATGGAGATGATGGGGATCCTGTGCCGAACACGCCGAGCGCGTCGTTGGTCGCGATGACGGGCAAATCCGGCCAGTTCTCGTTCGAGATGCGCAATCCGGTCGCGGACCCGGCGTCGATCCGTTTCCAGCTTGGTCTCCCCAGGGCCCCGCCCTCCGATACCGCCGCCCAGGCGCGACAATGCCGTGCCTCGCCCCGACAACCGCGGCAACAGATACCGGAGCTGGGCCAGCTCCACCTGAATTTTCCCTTCCCGACTGTGGGCCCGACTGGCGAAGATATCCAGAATCAGTTGCGTACGATCGATCACCTTCATCTCCGTCATTTCGGCGATAGCCCGTGCCTGAGCCGGAGTCAGGTCCTGGTCGAAGATGAGCAGGTCAGCGCCGCGATGGAGGGCTTTGATGACGACATCCTTGAGTTTACCCCTCCCCAGGAGGTATTTAGGATGGACGTCCTGCAACCGTTGGAACATCGTCTCCAGCACGGTCATGCCATCGGATCGGACCAGGTCCGCCAGTTCCTCCAGTTGTTCCTCCTGTTCAACGCGGCTTCGTCTTGAAGCACTGATCAGGATAGCGGTTTCTTGTCCGTTCCGTATCACATGACTGGAGGTCACGCGTGCCAACTCGGCGTCGAGGGCCTCCACGAACGAGTCGCATTCCAACTGGAACGAGTGGAATGGGCGAGAGGCCCATACTTCATAGACCCGACCCTGGGGGTTTTGCGGAAGCAGATGGGCGACGTGCATGTCGGCCGGCAATCCGTCGGGTCCGACCCCGATCGCTGCAATGAGATCCAATCGGAGCAGGGCCAAATCGGTCAGGTCATCTTGGGTGAGCGGTTCATTGTGCAGGTGGGTATGCACCAGCCGCACTCCGCGCAGCAACCGGCGACCGAGGCGACCCAGGTCGGAAAGTACCAGTTCTCGTCCGTTCCCGACGATCACTTGCTCCACCATTCCACGCCTCGTGATCACCAATCCGATTTGGCACCGGATTTCACGCGATAATTCCGTACAGGCCCTGGCCAATTCCGGGGTGATGACTTTGTCAACGGGCACTCGCCGGCGGTACAGATGCTCCAGCCGGAGCAGTTGGTTCGCCTTCAGGCCGTTGACATTTCCATGGACAGTTGGAATGGCCCCTCTCCTTACAAGCGTGGCATGGCCGACCGATGACGCGGCGACTCCACCACTGCTTCCAGTTGCCATGATGTGAATCGGCCTTGAGCATATGCCTTGAGCCCCGCTGCCGCGACCATCGCCGCGTTGTCGGTGCAGTAGGCAAGAGAGGGAAGGCTCAACCGGATGCCGCTTGAGTCCGCACGTGAAGTCAGCACCGTACGGAGCCTTGAGTTGGCGGAAACCCCTCCCACAACGGCCAAGGCCTCAACCTTGAATCGTCGAACGGCCTCAAAGGCTTTCTCCGCGAGCACGTCCACGATGGCTTCCTGGAAGCTGGCGGCGATGTCCGCAACGCGCCAGGGCTGTCCGGCTTGGTCAAGGTCGCGGAGATAGTATAACAACGCGGTTTTGATTCCGCTGAAGCTGAAATCGAGGTTGCCTCGTTTCAGATAAGGTCGCGGGAATCGAATGGCGCTGGCGTCACCCGTACGGGCGATCCGATCGATCGCCGGGCCGCCTGGGTAGCCCAGTGACAGCATCTTGGCCGCTTTATCAAAGGCCTCGCCGGCTGCGTCGTCCAGTGTATGGCCGATCAGCTCATACGAGCCTGCGGGGTTCACCAGATAGAGGTGGGTATGTCCTCCCGAGACGATCAACACAACACAGGGTGTCGGGAAATCCGGGTGATCAATCCACGCCGAGGCCAAGTGCCCTTCCAAGTGATTGACATCAATGAGCGGAATCCGCATCGCATAGGCCAGCGCTTTGGCGAAGCTGACGCCGACAAGGAGCGCTCCGGCCAACCCCGGTCCATTGGTGACCGCGACTGCGTTGAGATCTGACCAGGTGATCCCTGCCTGCCGCATCGCTTCCAAGACCACAACCTCCACAGTTTCGATGTGCCGCCGCGAAGCCAGCTCCGGCACGACTCCTCCATACCGTCCGTGCAGGTCATGCTGGGAGTACACGACGTTTGACGCGACACGTCCCTCGCCCGTGACGACGGCGGCGGCGGTTTCGTCACATGAAGTTTCCAGACCCAGGATCGCCGCTGGCGGGGGAGTCATCACGTCTTCTTATTGACGTGCCGGGACCGGCCAGCAGGCTGGCCGATCAAGTTCAGGAGAGTCGGACGGTGTGAGAAAGACACAGGGGAGCATCTTCGGAGCGCGAATCGATCGCGCGACTGACGGGCTGATACAGAACGACCCCCGTGGAATCGCCGCCACGAGAGTCGTCCTGCTGTCTATCATGAAGCCCTGCTGGGGAGATTCTCTCAAGCTGTGCTGATCCGTCAGTGGCAGGAGCGAAGGGGTTGGTCAGACTTCCGCCATCGCTTCTTCTTCGACGAACGCCGGCGCCCCATCCCTCATGACAACCTTGATCCTGCGGGCATCCTTGAACCGACCCTTGATCAGCTCCTCGGAGAGTGGATCGCCGATAACCCTCTGAATGGTCCGACGCATCGGGCGAGCGCCGTACAACGGCTGATAGCCTTCCTGAATCAACCACTGTTTGACATCGTCATTGATCTCGATCTGAACCCCGCGCTCCACTAAGCGCACGTTCAGCTCCCTGAGCAGGATGTCCAGGATACTGAACAGATGCTCCTTCTCGAGTTGATGGAAGACCACGACTTCGTCGATTCGGTTGAGGAACTCCGGGCTGAAGGCTCGCCGCAGCTCGGTCAACACCTCATCCTTCATCCGCTGATTGTGCTCGCTCTGTTCGGTACGGTGAAATCCCAGCGAGACGCCCTTCTGGATCAGCTTGGTTCCCAGGTTGGAGGTCATGATCACGACCGTGTTCTTGAAATCGACTTTTCGGCCCAAACTGTCGGTCAGCACGCCATCGTCCAGCACCTGGAGCAGCACGTTGAAGACATCGGGATGGGCCTTCTCAATTTCATCAAACAACACCACCGAGTAGGGACGCCGACGGACCTTTTCGGTCAACTGTCCGCCTTCCTCGTACCCGACGTATCCAGGGGGCGCTCCGAACAGACGCGAGCTGGTGAACTTTTCCTGGTACTCCGACATGTCGATGCGAACCAGGGCGTCCTCTGTGTTGAAGAGGAATTCCGCCAGGGCTCGGGCCAGTTCCGTCTTCCCGACCCCGGTGGGGCCCAGGAAGATAAACGACCCGATCGGCTTCTTGGCCTCCTTCAGCCCGGCGCGGGACCGGCGGATCGCTCGACACACAGCCGAGATGGCCTCATCCTGCCCGACAATTCGTCTATGGAGAAATTCCTCCATGCGGAGGAGTTTGTTGGATTCCTCTTCCTCCAGCTTGAAGAGCGGAATGCCGGTCATTTTCGAAACCACGTAGGCCACGTCTTCTTTCGTGATCACCGGCTTGTGCTTTTCCTGGTTCTTCTTCCACTCTCGCTTGGACTCATCCAGCAGTTTCCGCAGACGCTCCTCTTCCTCGCGGAATCTGACCGCTTCTTCGAAGTTCTGCGTGGAAATGGCGAGCTCTTTCTCGCGGGAGATTTTCTTGAGCTCTTGTTCGAGTGCCTTGAGTTCTCCCGGCAGCGCGTAGGTTTGCAGCTTGGCCCTGGATCCCGTCTCGTCGATCAAATCGATCGCCTTATCGGGCAGGAACCGATCGGTGATGTAGCGGTCCGAGAGTTTGACGGCTTCACTGATCGCTTCCTCGGTGATCTCCACGCCATGGTGCTCTTCATATCGGTCTCGCAGCCCTTGAATGATGCGGACCGTTTCCTCAATGGTCGGCGGCTGCACGTAAATGGGCTGAAACCGCCGTTTTAACGCGCCGTCCTTTTCGATGTGCTTCCGGTACTCATCCAATGTCGTGGCGCCGATGCACTGGATCTCGCCGCGAGACAGGGCGGGCTTCAGCATATTCGACGCATCAATCGAACCTTCCGCCGCCCCGGCGCCCACAAGGGTATGGAGCTCGTCGATAAAGATGATTACGTTCCCCGCCTGCGTGATCTCCTTCATCACGACTTTGAGCCGCTCTTCAAACTGCCCGCGATATTTCGTCCCGGCGACCAGCGATCCCAGATCCAAGGCAATCACGCGTCGGGATAATAGATTGTCGGGCACTTCCGACATGACGATCCGTTGGGCCAAGCCTTCCACTATGGCGGTCTTCCCGACGCCGGATTCGCCGATCAGCACCGGGTTGTTTTTGGTTCGGCGGCTGAGAATCTGGAGCACCCGCTCGATTTCGTCCATCCGGCCGATGACCGGATCCAACTGGCCTTCCTGGGCAAGCTGGGTCAAGTCCCGACCAAACTCATCGAGTGCCGGGGTATTGCTCTTCCGATCACGTTCACGCGGTGCGGACTTCCGCAGGAACGTGACCGTCAATTGCCGCGCGGTCAGGAGGTTCGCCCCAAGGCTCCGGAGGATTTTTCCGCCGATCCCTTCTTCCTCTCGCAAGAGACCGAGCAAGAGGTGTTCGCTCCCGATATGGTTGTGGCCCAGTAACCGGGCTTCTTCGACTCCGTATTCGATTACTTTCTTGACGCGCGGGCTGAACGGGATTTCACCAAAGGTCATTGTGGTCCCGCCCCCAGGGAGATTGCGCTCGATTTCGAGCCGAATCTGCTCCGAGGACAGCCCCATCTTCTTGATGATCATGAGCGCGATGCCGTCCGACTCCCGGAGAATGGCGAGCACCAGGTGCTCCGTCCCCAGATAGTCATTCTGGTGACGTTCCGCCTCTTCTCTCGCTAGGATGATGATCTTGCGACCCTTATCCGTGAATCGTTCGAACATCCTTCCTCCTTTGGTTCACCAGCAAGTCACCGGCACCGAACCGAGGGAACTCTTCGAAAATGTTGGTCTAATTGTAACGACCAGCGTGCACTCTGTCAAGACCTGCAGCCTGCTGTGTGCCTCAAAATCCACATTGGTTCTGTCGCACGTCCATCTGTGAGGATGGTAGAGGGCAGCAGGTTCGTTGACAAGAAAAGAATCCTGCCGATACAATCCCTCTCCACCGCGGTGTAGCGTGAGCCTGTGGCTGTCCACTGGGAGTCCGGTTGTTCATGAAAACCATCGGTATCCTGACTAAACCCAAGTTTCCCGACGTCAAGCACATTCTCAAAGAATTAGTGGTCTGGTTGCGAGAACGCCAGAAAGAGGTGGTGCTTGACGGGAAAACGGCGGCCCTCATCGGCGAAGGCACAAATTACCAGAAAACCCAGATCGCCGCGCTCTCCGATATGGTCCTGGTGTTGGGCGGCGACGGCACCATGCTGAATGCCGCGCGGCTCGTCGAGGAACGCAACGTCCCGATCCTGGGAGTCAACATGGGTGGGCTCGGTTTCCTCACCGAGGTGAGTCTTGAGCAGCTCTATCCAACGCTCGAAAAAGTCTTTGCGCAGGACTATGTGCTCGAGGAGCGATTGATGCTCCGTGCCAGAATTCATCGCCATGGTGAACACATGGCGCACGCGACGGTGCTCAACGACGTGGTGGTCAGTAAAGGCACACTGGCGCGCATGATTGAGATTCAAATCTCAATCGATGAGCAGTTCGTCACCAACCTGCGTGGGGACGGTCTGATCGTCTCCACCCCGACCGGCTCCACGGCCTACTCGCTTTCCGCCGGAGGGCCGATCATCGCTCCGTCGGTCCAGGCGCTGATTCTCACCCCGATTTGCCCTCACACGCTGACGCATCGCCCGCTCCTGGTCCCCAGCGGAGTGGCGGTCGAGGTCACCTTGACCGGCATGGACGAGGGTGCGATGGCCACCTTTGATGGGCAGGTCGGTGTCGCAATCACCCAGGGCGATACCGTGACCGTGCGCGTGTCCGATCATCGGACACAGCTCATCCGGTTTCCGGACCGGACGTATTATGATGTCTTACGAAGAAAGCTGAAGTGGGGAGACGGCTAGCGCGTGGCGGGGGCGCTTGAACTGGCGCGCCTGCGTTGAATCAGCTCAACCATCTTCTCGTTTGAGGAAAACTTGAATTCGCCGATACAGTCCTGGGTCCCGCCCTGTTCCTTCTCAATCGCCTCCAAGACGCGGAGGCTCTCGATGTCCATCGTCTGTCTTCGCCGCTCCGTCAATAACGCGCGAAGGCGGTACAGGACCGCATCAATCTCGGCACGCTCGCGCAGAGGCTGGGATTCCAGATAGCGCAGGAGCACCTCGGTACACCATTCGCCATCGCGCTTCGCGATCCCGACCAAGCCTTCGCTCGCCTTCCGAGCCCACCCTGTCAGAAAGACACCCTCGATAACTTTTCCGGAGGCCTCGTCGTAGGCCTGGAAGAGCGCATCATCAGGGTCGTTGCCCGTCAGAGCAGGGTTAGTGACAAACACGCCGTTTTTGTAGGGCAAGCCGACAGTCTCGTCGACCCTGTCCCCCACGGCAAACACCACGCTGTCGCATGGAAACTCGTAGAACTGCTTCAGCCCGACCGCCGCAAAGTCCTGTCCCTTGGGCTCGAGTTTCGTTTCTTCAATCTCCAGGGCCCGCACGCGATTCTGTCCATCAGTGAGCACCCGACGCGGGGATGCGAGGAATCGGAATCCCATTCTGGTCTGGCTCACCCGCGGCTCGCATTTCGTGAATTCGTCCGTCATCCCCTTGAGAATCTCATCCGGATTCTGCCCCACGGCCTCCAGACGAGGACGGATGCGGGCGAACTCCTTGGCCAACGCCTGCTGGTCAATGTTGGCGCAGACGGCGCGAATCTCTTTCGGATTGTACTTGCGTTCTGCAGGGCCGCGTCTGGCAATCGCGGTCACCTCGTCCACCTGCTTGAACCGCACGAGCCAGTGCGAAATGTCCACCATCACATCGCCCACCCCGATAATGGCTACCCGCCGCCCCATCTCAAATGGCTGCTCGCCGAAGCCGGGGAGCCGATTAAAATGATAGACGACGTCCTTCGCATGGTAGACGCCGATCGCTGAGTCCCCCTCCACGCCGATGGTCTTCGTTCCCTGGGCGCCGGTTGCGAAGACCAGCGCGCTGATCCCCAGGTTTCGAAGTTCGTTCACGGTGATGTCTTTGTCAGTCCCGACGGTCACATTCCCAAAATAGTGCACGTTTGGGCGTTCCAGAATGTCCCAGTAGGACTTCCGGAGCCCTCCGCGCAGCTTGAGCTTGCTCGGAAAAATGCCATACTCAGCCAAGCCGCCGAATTTGATGTCTCGATTCAGAATGACCACCTCATGGCCAGCCTTGGACAGCAGGTTCGCCACGGCCATTCCAGCAGGGCCTGCCCCAATCACGATGATCAGGTGTGTCCGTTGACTGCCTGTCACCGAGCCCATCGGACTTGTTCCTCGTTCTTCTGAGTAGAAGATCGGAGCTTATGCACCGGAAGTCCACAAATTTCCGCGGACTTTAGCACAGGCCAGGGCGGGTTGTCAAAATGACCGGTCATCAGGCAATGACCTTATTCGGGCTCTGGTCATGCGGCAGGTGCAGCAGCCGAGTCGGAGCGATTCGGGTCAGCCGATCAGGTGAGAACGTCTCCAGATAGCGAGTTTGCGGAGCTGCTCCAATAAGCCTGTCTATCGCTTGCGGGTGCCCTCGTCTGATCCTGTCATACGCCACGGGTCTAACAGCGCATTCAGCCGATCCTCCGGTAGGACATGCTGGCTCCGGGCCACCTCACGGACGGTCTTGCCGGTCCGGTGGGCTTCCTTGGCGATTTTCGCCGCGGCATCGTACCCGATCTCCGGCACCAGGGCGGTACACATGGCGAGGCTCTGTTCAATGGAGTTCCGGCACCGCTCCACGTCCGCGGCAATTCCCTGGATACATCGTCTCGTGAAGTTCTCGGAGGCGCTGGCGAGCAGCTCGATGGACTGCAAAAGACTGTAGGCCATGACTGGCAGCATGACGATGAGTTCGAAATTTGCGGCTTGTCCTCCCACCATGATCGTGACATCGTTCCCCATCACTTGCGCCGCGACCATGGTCACGGACTCGGCGATGACGGGATTGACCTTGCCGGGCATGATCGAGGACCCCGGCTGTGTCTCGGGCAGAAGGAGTTCTCCCAGCCCGCATCGCGGTCCTGACCCCAGCCATCGGATGTCATTCGCGATCTTCATCAAGCTGACGGCGACGGTGCGAAGTTCACCGCTGGCTTCGACCAAGGAGTCCTGGGCAGACTGAGCCTCAAAGTGGTTCACCGCCTCTTTGAGCGGGCACCGGATTTCGCGGGACAACAGCTCGATGACGCGAGGCGCAAAATCCGGGTGCGCGTTGAGACCTGTTCCGACCGCCGTGCCTCCCAACGCCACCTCGCTGAGCGCGGCCTGTGCCTGTCGGACTCGAACAAGCCCCAGTTCGATCTGGCGGGCGTATCCGCCGAACTCCTGGCCAAGCCGAATCGGCGTGGCATCTTGCAGGTGCGTGCGGCCGATCTTGACGACCTGATCGAATTCACGTGCCTTTGCCGCCAAGGCAGCTTGCAGATGTGTTAAGGCTGGCAGGAGGTGTCGCTGGATCATTTCCGCCGCGGCCACGTGAATAGCGGTTGGAATCACATCATTGCTGGACTGACCCAGGTTGACATGATCGTTCGGGTGGACAAGTTTGCTCCCTCGTGCCCCGCCGAGGAGTTCAGCCGCCCGGTTGGCAATGACCTCATTGGCATTCATATTAGTGGAGGTGCCGGACCCAGTCTGGAAAATATCGACTGGAAATTCCGCATCCCAACGCCCCTCCACGACCTCCTTGCTTGCTTTCTTAATCGCGTCAGCCAGTTTCTTGTCCAGCAGCCCAAGCGACTCATTGACTGTGGCGGCGGCCCACTTGATTAACCCCAGCGCCCGAATGAAGGACCGCGGAAACCGGAGCCCGCTGATAGGAAAATTGTGAATTGCCCGCGCGGTCTGGATTCCGTAGTAGGCCTCTGCAGGCACCGCCAATTCTCCCATCGTGTCTTTCTCGATCCGCGTCTCACCGGAACCGGGACGTCGGGCCTTCTCCTGCTGTGGGCCCCGCGCGCCTTTTGCTGTCTTTGTTCTTGTTGCCACGTTGTGCCCCTTGCTCATCTCGTGGTCGCCTGTGATCTTCAGCAACGTGAGTGGCCCCACTCATTTTCCCTTCGGTTTGTTACTCCAGACTTCTTTTAACAAATCCCGCCATTCCCCTCTGGACACAGCCGGCATGGTCGTGATCTTGATGTGGCCAAGTGACGAATTGAGCACGGCCGCTTTCATCGCGGCTCGGTTATTCGGAAACTCCAGAATGGCCACGACATCGTACTCTCCAAGGCAGTAATAGGCGTCCAGCAGTCTTCCGCCCAAGGATTCGACGTTTCGCTGGACCTTCTCCGAACGGGCAATACCCTCTTGTTTCATGGTCGCAATCCCCTGCTCGGTAAACTTGACGAGGCTGACATAGACGGGCATGGAGGCCTCCTTTCGGATTGGGGAATGAGGGAGAACCGCACGTTGTCGTTGGCGGGGGCCATCTTAATCCATCGTGCTCGTGGGTACAAGGCCCTTCTGGTCGCTTTCTGTCCGATCGCGCGTTGACAGCTCAGCCCATGCGGGCTATCGTTTCGACCACTGGAGAGGCCAATGGCGCGCGCAAGCAACGTGCTGGTGGAAGCCTATGCGGGATATAAAGGCGAGGAGACTCCGCGTGCCTTTGTCTACGATGGAATACGGTATGAAGTACGAGAGGTCATCCAGCGGTGGTATACGGACCGCCACAGCTATTTCAAATTGTTCGCGGACGACGGCCACCGGTATGTCCTTCGATACGATGGGGATGAACAGATCTGGGAACTCGTGATGCGTGAAGCGACAGCGCTCGATGAGTAAGAGGCTAGGACAGCTTCCTTCGTCTGATCGTATAATGATGGGGTCCGCTCCACTTGGTGCGGGACATCGGGCGTGCGAGCCGGCTAGCGTTTCTCGATCGGAACGTAAGGACGGTTATGCTCTCCTTCGTAAATCTGGTCTGGCCTGAATAATTTGTTCTCTTGGAGCTGCTCAAACCAGTGTGCCAGCCAGCCAGCCACCCGCGCCATAGCAAACATGGGAGTGAAGAAGTCAATCGCGATCCCCATCTTGTCGTAAATGATTCCAGAGTAGAAGTCCACGTTGGGGTAGACACCCTTCCCTCCCAGGAGATCTGCTGCGACTCGCTCCACCTCCAGCGCGACCTCATAAAGCGGTGATGTCCCGCATTCTTTGAAGAGCCGCTCGCTTAGACCTTGGAGAATCGTGGCGCGTGGGTCCTTCACCTTGTAGACCCGATGGCCGAATCCCATGATCATCTCATTGGCCTTTAACTTGCGCTCCAGGTAAGGGCGGACTCGCGCGGGCGTGCCGATTTCTCTGAGCATTTGCACGACTTCCTCATTGGCTCCGCCGTGCAAGGGACCCTTCAGCGCCCCGATAGAAGAGGCCACCACCGTGTAGGGATCGGCAAGGGTCGAGGCTGTGACCAACCCTGTGAAGGTCGAGGCGTTCATGGTGTGTTCTGCATGAAGGATCAGACAAATATCCAGCGTTTCGCTCAGTACCTTCTCCGGCACCCGGTCGGAGAGCATATAGAGAACATTTTCACAGAAGCTCAGGTCGTCCCGTGGCGAAATATGATCATCTCCCCGTCGGAGCCTGGCGTAAGCGGCCACGATGGTAGGCAGTTTGGCGATGAGCCTCACAGCAGACCAGTAGTTGTTGTCGATGTCTTTCACATTCCGCCCAGGATAGAACATTCCCAGGGCCGCAACAGCGGCCTGGAGCGCGTCCATCGGGTGCCCCTGTTCCGGTAAACATTTGAGCAAATCGATGATGCGATACTTGACCCGACGATGGCGGGTGATGTCCTCGACGAATCGGTTGAGGTCAGGTTTGGCCGGGAGACGGCCGAACAGCAAGAGGGACGCTGTTTCCAAAAAGGAAGACTTGGCGCACAGCTCCTCGATTCGTATGCCGCGGTACACCAGAACACCGCGCTGCCCGTCTACATCGCTGACCGCGGACCTGGCCGCTGGCACTCCCGCCAATCCGGGCATGAAATCATGTGGCATCTTCTCACCTCCTGCGTCGGTTCGACTTCATTAGTTCACGGTACTCCATCAGGCTGACTCGTGCGTGGGTTCTTGGTCGCGCCGACCAGTGGCTGTCTTTAATTCTAGCAGAGCATCATGGCTCCGGAGAAATTGAAAGACTGATTCATTGAACAGGGCGGGGCGCTCCAACGGGCTGACATGTCCGCAAGCGGGGATCACGATCAATTGCGCTCCCGGAATTTGCTGCGACAGGCGTCGGGCGTGACGGACGGGTGTCAGGAGGTCCTCCTCTCCAGCTAGCACCAGCGTCGGCGCGCGGATCAGCTCTACCTGACCGTCGAGGTTGTGCAATAACGCGCCTTGTGCCAGGTGAGCCAAGGCCGCGATTGGCTGTCGCGCCACATTTGCTTGCAACCCTTTGAGGATCTCACCGTGCTCGCGGAGGTACCACTCCGAAAACAGCAGGGGCTCGGCCACCTCGAAGGCCAATCCCCCTCCTCCCACACCAAGCACTCGTACCCAGGTCTTGAGGAACTGCTCCATGGCAGGCTCGATCCGTGACACGGTGCTGCACAGCACCAGCGCTCCGATCTGCGCCGGATATTTCAGCGCGAAGGCCTGCGCGATCATGCCGCCCAGGGAGAGCCCCACCACATGCACTCGGCGAAGGCCGATCCCGACGACGAGCCGATGCAGATCATCAGCGTGCTGCTCAATGCTGTAATTCTGGTCGGGTTTCCCCGATTGTCCCTGTCCTCGGCAATCGTAGGTCAGCACGCTGTAGTGGGCCGAGAAAGCACGGACCTGTGCCCCCCACCCTGCTGCCTCCATGGTGAGCGCGTTGATCAAGACGACCGGAGCACCGTGTCCCGCTGCTTCATAATGCAGTGTGACATCGTCGAGGGCATGGATAGGCATCAGGTGGATTCTAGGTGGCTCGAATTTGATCAGTCAAGGAAAGTCAGCATGCCGTGCGGCGCCCGAACGTCACTTGAAATGGTACGATCCGCTTGGGCATACTGAAATAGCGATCACGCTAATCCGCGTGGGGATGAAAGGTGAGGAGATGAGGACAGCGCAGTGGTGTGGCATCGGAACTGGCTTGACGCTCCTCCTTACGGCGGCCGTTGTGTTGGCGCAGCAGGAACCCGAGATCCTTTTCGCTGTCGTGACCAAAGTTTCGAAAGACCGACAGCAAGTCACCGCGCAGGTGTCCACCGGCGGCGCGGTGAGCGAGGCCACGTTGATCGCGAGTGAGGCCGTGCTCGATAATCTGATCTGGAAAAAGCTGGAAGTCTGCCATGCCCTCAAGGCCGACGCCTGGAAGAACGCGGAAGGTTATCGCCTGGTGTCCATCAGGGTGCTCGACGCGGGGATGCTCCCGATGGCGTTGCAGGGTATCGCGGGGGACTGCATGATCAAGAAGGCGTTGGAAATTGCTCCCCAGGGCGATTAGGGGGACTCAAGTCACCACCGAGGCCCGACTTCTATGGCTGTCGGCAGTCTGGGCATTCTGATGGCTCTGGCTCGGAGGTGAGCTCCTCGGCGGTGAGGGGGAACTGGTGGTCGCACTTCCGGCACTGCCGGATTTCGAAATAGGCCACACCCTTTTCATCAATCTCAGTCGGCAGCAGGAGCTCCCCGGGGTCGTACCCCAGCAACGTTCCGTCAGCGAACTTGACCACGGCAAGCCGAACATTGAAAAGCTCAAAGGCTGCTTCCTGGCCCTTGCGCTCAAGGACATGGCCGACCACAAAGACCGGCTGCCCCTTCCGTTTGGTTCGTAGGTCTTTGAGCGTCCTCTGGGTCGCAGTGGCGCAGGAAAAGGTCCCGCTTGAACTGGTGCCTGCGGTCGGCATAGTCAAGTCCCCTGTTGGTCGTGGCAAGACGTGCGGGGAGATGCTAAAGGCGACAGGCATATTGCATTTACCATGCGTCTGCAAACAACGTCAAGATGGGCAAGTCGTTCAAGGAATGGAGAGAACAATGCCGAAGATCACGATCTACCAGAAGCCTACCTGCAGCACCTGTCGTGAAGCGATCAAGTTGCTCAATGCCAGCAGGCAGGACTACACCGCAGTCAACTATTATGAGAAACCCTTCACCAAGGCGCACTTGAAGGAGCTGCTGAAGAAAGCGGGCCTGAACGCGACGGACATCCTTCGGACCAAGGAGGACATCTATAAGACGCTGGGCCTGGCCGGCAAGAAGCTCGCCGAAGAAGAGCTGCTGGACCTGATGATCAAGCACCCGGACCTCATCCAGCGTCCGATGGTGGAAAAAGGTGAGAAGGTCGTGCTGGCGCGTCCGGCGGAAACCATCAAGCGGCTGCTCTAGGCCTGGGACGTGAACCGGAGCTTCCCCGTCTGCGAATCCACACTCACGACGGTGTTCCCCTCTAACACACCGAGTAACGTCTCGCCCGCCAGTCGCCTTCGCCAGCCGTGGAGGATTGGGAGATCCAGTTTGTCGCGATCCGTTCGCTTGGCATCCACCAGTGTCTGAAGATCGGACACGCTGGCTAGCAGGCTCGGTGCGATCTCTTCTTTTTGGGCACAGGCTTTCAACACTGCTTGTAGCAGGTCAACTTGCCCGGCCGATTCTGGCTCTGGCCGGCGTGCGCGTGAAATCTTGGGCCATTCAGATTCCGGCTGCCCCAGCTCGTGCCGAATGATTCCGAGCAAAATCTCTCCGTTCCGATCTGCTTCCGATGGATGGAGGCCGCGGGTCGCGCGTAACCCGGCCAACGTGCTCGGCGCATGACGGGCCAATTCCAGGAGCACCTCGTCTCGAATCACCCGTCCTCGGGGGACATTTCGACGTCGAGCTTCTCCTTCTCGCCATGCCGCCAGCTCCCTCAGCACTGCCATGGATCGCGGCCGTAAGTTGTCCCACCCACGGATGCGCTGGTACCGATTACGAGGATCGCGTGATTCGTCGGTCGGGACAGATTCTAGTTTCGTGAACTCTTCTTTAATCCAGTCAAGTCGGCCGAGCCTCCGCAGGTGACCGTAAAGGTGTTCGCAGATCGGGAGGAGATAGTGGACATCCTCCAGGGCATAGGCAATCTGCTCTTGAGTCAAGGGACGCTGGCTCCAGTTGGTGAAGGTATGGGATTTGGCCAATTTGGTGCCGACCACACGATGAACGAGCTGGGCGTAGCCCACCTGCGTCCCATAGCCAACCATGGCCGCCGCCAGTTGCGTGTCGAACACCGGTGTAGGGACCTGACCGACGTGAGCGTACAACAGTTCGAGATCCTGCTTGCCGGCATGGACGATCTTTTCAATATGGGGATTCGTCAGCACCTCCCCCAAGCAGTCCAGCGAGCCGACGGCTGGGACATCAATGACAGCGGAGAGGTCGTCCGCTGCGACTTGGATCAGCTCCAGACAAGGCACAAAGCTGTTCTCACCGACAAACTCCGTATCCAGCGCGAGATGCGTGCTCTCGCCAAGACTACGGCAGAGGTCTTTCAGTCTGTGGGAGTCCGTAATGTGGTGGAAGTTCGTAGGGCTCACTGGTCAAGTGAATCAGGGCGACCGGAGGTCACGAATCAGCGCTCTCCATGCGATTCTGTCTGCATGAAACTCAAGTTATCCTTGAGATATTGATAGGCCTCGATGATCCGGCGCAGTTCCGGCTCTGAACTCTGGTCCCCCTTCCGCGCGTCTGGGTGGAGCTTTTTGGCTCGCTGCCGAAAGGCCGCGGTGATCATAGACAGGGAGCAGCCCTGTTCCAGGCCGAGGGCCTGCAAAGCTTCGGATGTGCTGTTGATCTCTCCGCGGGAGCCTGGCATGCCCCCGCCGCCGCCAGCGGCCTTGAAGAAGTCGGCGAAGTTGATTTTGCGTCGCCTTCTTCGTGGTCGCTCCCGCACTTCACTGTCCAGCTCCTCGAACCGGTCCTCTATGAACTCCAGGCGGGACTCCAGGCGCCACGCGCCCGACAGGTCATGAATCTGGGTCAGCTCGTCTTCAATCAGGCCCAGTGTCAGGTCGATTTCTGCCAACCCCTCCTCGACCTTGAAGTAGGTATCAACCCGGTCTTGCATCATATAGTCCATCGCGAAGTCGAGGCTGTCTTCTGTCTTGCTCCTGAGCGACTCAATCCGCCGGCGCATGCTGGCCTGGTACTTGCCCAGTTTCCTCGCTTCGAACGGCATCAGGCCTCCGCGGTTCCAACGTCCATCGGAACGAGTGCCGCCACCCTCTGACGGCGACGCCATTCTAACACAACCGGATTCCAGCCCCCAGCACCAAGCCGTTGAATAGCTTGCGCCACCCCGCCGTTGTTGGCGCTTTAAGGCCTGTGCTAGACTCGCCCGCTCGTGGCGAAGGCATCCCTGAACCATTGCCCGGAGGAATCATGAAAGGTCTCAGTTTGCTGCTGTGTGCGAGCTTCATGCTTGTGCTGTACTCGACCACCAGTCAGGCCATCGATCCGGCCGGTTACGGTCAGCCAGGGGGCGAGTTTGATATTCGCATTCCGCGCGTCCCTGCCGCAGAGCTCGCGACAGCGAAGTTACAAGCGCCGCCGTTTGCCGCCACCGCGGAAGTCCTCGCGGAGGGCAAAGCCATCTTTCTCGGGCGCGGTACCTGTTTCCAATGCCATGGGCTTGAGGGAAAAGGTGATGGCGGCGCGGCAAAGATTCTCCCGATCCAACCTCGCAACTTCGCGAATCCCGCATTTAAGAAAGTTCGGACACCCGGGGAGATGATGTGGGTCCTGAAAAATGGCAGTCTGGGCCAGTCCGGCAAGGTTCCGGGAACAGGCATGCTCCCGATTGTGGGCCAGTTTCTCAGTGAAGAGGACGGCTGGAAGGTCTTGCTCTACGAGCGCAGTCTCGGAGGTAGCGACTAGAGTCTCAGACTTATCCCTTGGGCGCGTCTTCCGCAATTCTCGATCGCCGCCGGGCCACGCCCGTCGCCCGAGCGGCATCGGCGACTGCCTTGGATACTCGCTGAACCACCTGCTTGTCAAAGACGCTGGGAATAATGTAGTCCTCGCTCAGCGTGCTCTCCGGAATGATAGTGGCAATCGCCTCGGCTGCGGCCAGCTTCATGGCCTCATTAATATCGCTGGCCTGCACGTCCAGCGCCCCCCGAAACATGCCCGGAAAAGCCAGCACATTGTTGATCTGGTTGGGATAGTCTGAACGACCGGTGGCAAACACCCGACATCGTGACATGGCCAGGTCCGGGGCAATTTCAGGATCGGGGTTGGCCATTGCAAACACGATCCGATCGTGAGCCATCAGATCCAGGTCCTCTGACCGCAAGACGTTTCCCACTGAGAGACCGATGAAGACATCGGCTCCCTTCAGGGCGTCCTGGAGCGTTCCAGTCGGACGGTCAGCCTGGATGCAGACTGCCAGGTCGTGCCGGCAGGTGCGGAGTCGATCTGGATCGCCGGACAGCACGATCCCGTGTCGGCCGCAGCCGAGCAGATGGGAGACCCCGTCCGCCAAGAGGATCTGGCAACAGGCCATCCCGGCCGCGCCGAGCCCGTTGACGACCACACGAACCTGCTCGAAGCGCTTTCCGATGACCTTTAACGCGTTCTTGAGCGCCGCCAGGATCACGACAGCGGTTCCATGCTGATCGTCATGCATCACAGGGATGTCGAGCGTCTGCTTCAAGCGACGCTCGATCTCGAAGCAGCGGGGTGCACTGATGTCTTCCAGGTTGATGCCGCCGAAGCTGGGCGCAATGCTCTGCACGGTCCTCACGATCTCATCAGGGTTCTGTGTGCTCAAGCAGATCGGCCAAGCATCAATCCCGGCGAACTCCCTGAACAGCATCGCCTTGCCCTCCATCACAGGCAGGGCCGCTTCAGGACCGAGATTGCCGAGTCCCAGGACTGCTGATCCATCCGTGACCACCGCCACACTGTTGCTCTTGGTCGTAAAGGCGTAGACCTTTGATCGGTCCTTCGCGATCGCTTGCGATACTCGCCCCACACCAGGCGTATAGACCATGGACAACACGTTCCGAGTCGTGAGCGGCAGCTTGCTTTCCACACGAATCTTGCCCCCAAGATGCAGGAGGAAGATTCGATCGGAGGCGGACAGCACCCGGACATCTGGAACCAGGCCTAACCGCATCAGGACACGTTCACCATGCTCCTCGTTTTGAACGTCGAAGGTGACATCCCGTACCATCTTGTCCGGTCCTGCCGATACAATGTCCACCGCCCCCAGGTTGGCGCCTTCCTCGGCTAAAGTGGTCGCAACCCGGGCAAACATGCCGGGACGGTTGGCCAATTCAAGCCTCACGCTCAGGCGGTAGTTTGAGTAAGGACCAACGTCAGTCATGCTGGCTCCTCTACGACGTTTTGTCTAATCTTATCACATAATTCTGCCGGATAGAGGATCTTCCAATTGAATGTGGGAATTGTCGGTCTACGCTTCACGCGAGGACCCTCCCCTGTTGACTCCGCGGCATATTGACATTGTAGTGATTTTGGATTAGGGTCAACCCCCATTCGGTCTGGCCTATTTACCGATATCCATGAGAAAAGGAGGTGACAGCCAATGTTGAAGCGAATCCTGGTCGCGCTTGTTGCAGTCATGTTCATGGTCGGGTTCACAGCACCGGCCTTCGCAGATGAAAAGAAGGCTGGAAGTGAGATGAAGACCGGCGAGAAGAAGGACGAGAAGAAGAAGGACGAGATGAAGAAGGACGAGACGAAGAAGAAGGAAGAGAAGAAGTAACAGGTGCAAGGCCTCTGAGGCCACACTGATTGATCCACGGAACATCGGCCCGCGCTCGGTGATATCGAGTCTGCGGGCCGGTTCTTTTTCTTAGGATCTTGCTCGGGGAGTTGCCGGCAGGCTCCTGGGTTGACCGCCACTCTGATGGGATGATACGGTGAGTGGCGATGTCTCAAGAGGCAAGGAATAGTCCAGCCAACCGTCTCGTCCATGAGACAAGTCCCTACCTCCTCCAGCATGCCTACAATCCTGTTGACTGGTATCCCTGGGGAGAGGAAGCCCTCCACCGCGCCCGAGCGTTGAACAAACCGATCCTCCTCTCCATCGGCTACTCTGCTTGCCACTGGTGTCACGTGATGGAACGTGAGTCCTTCGAGGACGAGCGGATCGCCTCGATCATGAACGGGCACTTCATCTGCATTAAGGTGGACCGGGAGGAACGGCCTGATCTGGACGAGATCTATATGCAGGCGACTCTGGCACTGAACCAAGGACAAGGTGGCTGGCCGATGACCGTGTTTCTCACTCCTGAGCAGCAGCCCATCTTTGCCGGCACCTACTTCCCTCCGACCGACCGGTGGGGCCGACCCGGCTTCGCGACCGTGCTTCAAAAAGTGGCCGAGTTTTGGCGGAAGGACCCGGAGGGGCTGCGCCAGCAAGCAAACCAGTTGACTGAGCGGCTGGCCGATTCGAAGCGCGTGACTGCCCCCATGGCTGTGGGCGACGCGGAGTTGGAAGCCGCTGCGACTGAATTCGCCCAGGACTTCGACGCGCGCCATGGGGGCTTCGGCAGCGCGCCCAAATTTCCTCCCGCCACGGGGCTTTCGTTTCTCTTGCGACGCTATCACCGGACTCACGATCCTCATACGCTTCAGATGGTCCGGAAGACGCTCGATGCGATGGCGTCCGGCGGGCTGTATGACCAGATCGGTGGTGGCTTCGCGCGGTACTCCACTGACGAACGCTGGTTGGTTCCCCACTTTGAGAAGATGCTCTACGACAATGCGCTGCTGACCCGCACGTATCTGGAAGCGTACCAGGTCACGGGCGCGGCGGACTATCAGCTGGTCGCAACTGAGACGCTGGACTACGTCCTGAGGGAAATGACCTCGCCTGAGGGCGGGTTCTATTCGGCGACTGATGCCGACTCGGAAGGGGTCGAAGGCAAATTTTTCGTATGGACCCCGGAAGAAATTCGCAAGGCGGTCCCCACCGATGAGGATGCGCGCCGCTTTTGCGCCTACTACGACATCACGCCGAGTGGCAACTGGGTTGAGCCCGTCGCGAAGGCCCATGGCTCAGACCCGTTGCAACAGGGAGCAACTGGTACCCCGAGCCATGGGCATCCCGAGCATAGGGCACCCAGCATTCCGAATGTCCCAAAGCCCCTCGTCGAGGTCGCTCGTCATCTCGACATATCTCCGGAGGAATTGCGGCAGACAATCGACCGGCTTCGTCCCCTGATCTACGAGGCCAGACGACAGCGCGTGCCGCCGGGGTTGGACGACAAGATCCTCACAGCCTGGAACGGCATGATGATCAGCGCGATGGCGGAGGGTGCTCGCGTGCTGGGCAAATCCCGATACCGGCAAGCTGCCGAGCGTGCGGCCGACTTCATCCTGAGTATCCTATCAAGGCCGGACGGCGGGCTGATGAGAACCTATCGTGCCGGAAAGGCGCACCTGAACGCCTATTTAGAGGACTACGCCTATCTCACTGAAGGCCTGATTGATCTGTACGAGGCTGGGGGGAGCGAGCGATATCTTGGCGCGGCTGTTCGACTGACGGAGCGTCTGCTCGCCGACTTTTCGGATGAGGGACGTGGAGGCTTCTTTACGACGGCTCGGGACCATGAGTCACTGATTCTTCGCAGCCGTGAGGGCCCGGACGGGGCCATTCCGAGCGGCAACGCCGTCGCGGCCTCCGTGTTGGCACGGCTCTCGTTTCACTACGGGCGCGATGATCTCCGCGAGGCGGCCGCCAGGGCCATTCGAGCCCACGGCCGAGAAATTGCCCGATATCCACGAGCCTTTGCGAAAAGCCTCTCAGTGGTGGACCTGCTGCTCAGCGGTCCGGTGGAACTGGCGCTCATCGGGAGCCCCGACGAGCCCGGGTACGAGGCGCTCAGGATAGAAGTGAACCGACCGTATCTGCCGAACCGGATTCTTGCACACCAACACCCGGATGGGCCAGCTACGCGTCATCCTCTGTTGACCGGCAAAGGGCTCGTCAACGGAAAAGCCGCCTTGTACCTGTGCCGGAATTTCGCCTGCCAGGCACCGATCACCGATTCCGCGGCAGTCACAGCAGCGCTCGAGGACCGGCATCAGCAGGCTGAGACCGAGCAGCGCTCAGGTTCGCAAACCCTCACGGGGAACCGACTCGCCGGCCATGCGACTCCTGGCGGCACAGCGACCTATGCCGCCCGCTTCGTGAACAACCCTGCTGCTCCGCGATCTGCTGCACATGGGTACGCAGCCTTCGGCTCAACGGGACTGACCACGAGCCGGCTGGGGTTCGGTGGTTACCGGATCGACACCGAGGACAATGGACATCGAGAAGCGCTGACCAAGGCGCTCAGTTCAGGCTGTAATCTGATTGATACGTCCACCAACTATACAGATGGAGAAAGCGAGCGCCTGATCGGCATGGTGCTGGCCGAGCTGACCAAGACGGGTGAACTGACACGCGAGGAAGTGATCGTCGTCTCAAAAATCGGCTATGTGCAGGGGCAGAACCTGAAGCGGGCTGAGGCACGCGAACAAGCCGGCAACCCGTACCCGGAGATGGTCAAGTACGGAGAGGGAATCTGGCACTGTCTCCATCCTGAGTTTCTGGCCGATCAACTGGCCCTGTCGCTTGACCGGCTGGGACTAGACACGCTGGATGTCTGCCTGCTGCACAACGCGGAATATTTCCTGTCAGACGCCAAACAGCGTGGCATGAGTGATCTTCCGCAACTGCGCGATCAATTCTACGCTCGATTGCAAGCCGCCTTTGCCTATTTCGAGACTCAGGTCACGGCAGGACGCATCCGCTTCTACGGGGTCTCGTCCAATACCTGTACGGCCGATCCCGGTGATCCCGAAGCCACCTCGCTTGGGCGTATGCTGGAGGCGGCGCAGGCGGCGGCGCGCAGTACCGGCAGCTCCGTCCATCATTTCAAGGTGCTCCAGTGTCCGATGAACCTGTTCGAATCCGGTGCCTTGCTCACGCCGAACACCGGCCTTGGCGAGAAGCAGACTGTCCTTGAACTTACGCAAGCGGAAGGGTTGGCGGTCCTGGTCAACCGACCTCTGAACGCCATCCCGGCCAAAGGTGGCGGCATGGTCCGATTGGCTGAACTACCTGTCGAACCGGAGACCGGCTCATTTGAGATCCATCGAGATAAATTGACTGATCTGGAGCAGGAGTATCAACGTGACATTGCACCCCATATCAAGAATCCTGGCCAGGGACTGCCTCCAGAGGACTATTTCCGATGGGCCGAGGAACTGACCGGACTTCGGCCGCGCGTGCAGAACCTGGAACATTGGGAGCAGATCGAGAGCCAGATGATTGCGCCTCATATCAATCAGGTGCTGCGCGCCTTGACCCATCATTTGACTGGAGAGGAGGGTGATCGTTGGCAGGTCTGGCGGGAGCGGTACCTCCCTGAGCTGGTGGCCTGCTTGAGGGTGATGCGTCGGGAGGCGACGGTGAAAAGCCGAGAGAGAACCGCCGCCATCGCGAAGCTGATTGATCCCATGCTACCGGAGTCGGAACGGAAGGAGTCCTTGTCACGGAAGGCGCTCTGGGTGCTCACGAGCACGCAGGGTGTGACCTGCGTGCTGAATGGCATGCGGACCAAGGCCTACGTAGAAGACTCCCTCGCCGTCCTGCATAAGGCTCCGCTTCCGGATGTGCGCCAGATCTACGAGGCGATGCGACGGGCAGGATAAGAGAGTCGCGTTCGGCGAAACCGGTGCAAAGGAACAGTGCGGTGCTGCACTCAAGGCACGATCGCCTACTTGCTGCAACCCTAAAAGCCATAAAGGGGGTTCGCCATGAGGACGCCAATGAATCGAACAGCCGCGCAGATGACCTGCTCAGCCGTCCTGATCATGATCACCGGCTGTGCCAGCCAATCGGTCTCCAGCACTCATGAGCAGGCGGGAGGAAAGTCCGTTGTCGAAGAACGGGTGGCGCCGGAACCGGTCGCGCCGCTGTCCGCTTCAAAGACTCCTTCCTCCACCGCAGGTCAACCTACAGAAGGAGCCTTCACGCCGTTCTTCTTAGACATCCCCTTCAACTTTGACCAGTCTGCACTCCGCAGCGATGCCGTGGCGATGGTCGAAGTCAATGCGAACCGCCTGAAAGAGGAACGTGCGGGCAAGGTCCTGCTCGAAGGACGTGGAGATGAAGTGGGCACCGCGGACTATAATTTGGTCCTAGGCGATCGCCGGGCGCAGGTGGTGAAACGGTATCTCGAGGGCCTGGGACTCGGGCCGCTGGAAATCGCGACGATCAGTTACGGCAAAGACAAGCCGGTCTGCACCGAGCATAGCGCCGAGTGCTGGGAGAAGAATCGGACGGTTCACTTTGAGATACAGTAGGTGAGCAACGACAGAAGAACCGGGCAGTGTCTTGCTCTACTGCGGCCCGCGCGTTGGATTGATAAGCTGTGAGGAAGGCCGGTCTACCCTACCCAAGCGTTTTGTGCTACAGGATCACTTCGTAATCCCCGCCATCATTGGTTTTCGCGAAGCCGGTCCCGTGTCCGGGCCATTCACTCGAAAAGACTATCTCCAAAAACTTGCCGTTCTTCCCGACCAGCCGAGCGTACTCGCGAAAACTATGGTCCGAAGTGAGCCAAGGCATCGTAGCCATGTGTCCCTGAGAAAACACGGACTCACTCCCTATCGTCGAACTTTTTAAAGGCACATAGTGACCATCTAACATCTCACCGGAGGGTAGTTTCAATTGAATGGATCGATGCCTAAGATTCCGACTCCCGATGAGGGTTGCGCCGTTATCGAGGTTGATCAGTTTGACCTCACTTGTGTACCCGGACACAAGCGCGGTGATGAACGCAGCAAGCAATGGCTTCCTCATAACTATGCCCTGTGAATCAGCGAAGCCCAGACTTCATAAGCACAAACTACTCTGACTTCAGCTTGTACCCCACTCCCCTGACCGTGACAATATACTGCGGATGAGCTGGATCGCTTTCGATCTTGTGGCGGAGCGAGTGAATGTGGACATCGAGCGTATGCTCCTCCAGGGCGCACCCTTCCCCCCAGACTCTGGTCAATAGCTCATCTCGAGAAAAAACCCGCGACGGGTCCTGGATAAGCTGCTGAAGGATCTGAAACTCCTTCGGAGTGAGTTCGACGACCTTCCCATCGACGGTCACTTCATGCCGATCCATATCCATACGCATCCGACCGGCCACATAGTGAGATTGCGGGGCAAGGAGGAGGCGCTCCCGACGCAAGACTGATCGAATTCTGGCGACCACCTCGCGGTACCCCAGATTGCAGAGGGAAGCGTCAGCTCCCTGAGCAAGGTCTTCGAGGCACTCATCCTCAATACAGTTTGCCCCGGGATGCTCCAGGGCAACGATCGGAACGTTGCGCAATCGTGATTCACGGCGTAGTCGTCCGATCGCGTGTTGCTGCCGATCTACAAGGATGAGCGAAGGCGAGACATCCTGTGTCACAGCCAGCGCGCTGCCTGTGTCTAGGGCCACCGCCATGGC
>Ga0209861_1000003_pt1 | contig 34035 bp, 26 predicted proteins | sample GWRWS2_30_40_FD_187245 | JGI IMG/M metagenome (GOLD analysis project Ga0209861, IMG submission 187245) | Riverbed sediment microbial communities from areas with vegetation nearby in Columbia River, Washington, USA - GW-RW S2_30_40 (SPAdes)... | ecosystem: Environmental > Aquatic > Freshwater >...
TCATGGCGATTGCCAACTATAAGCTTAATTTCTTCGGTAATTCTCGCCTCCTGCCGGTTTCCCTCGTGATGATCACTGCGCTGGCCTTCATGATGGGGTTGTATTTCGCGAATGTCAGTGCGCTATTCAAGATCGGTGGGATGATGTTCCTCGTTGCAGCCGCTCTTTCAGGATACGGAAACTGGCTCCCCCAAGTAGAGGGAGGGTTCCCTCCGCCTGAGGTGATGCTGGACTTTGGGAGCATGTCGTCCCAGCAGTTAGCTGACGAGGGCGAGAAGATCATTTTCGGTGGTATTGGGCAAAGCAAAGTCCAGGGCGCTATTGGAAAAGGGCAGTGTCCCTTGTGCCACGGGTTCAACGAGGGGTTTCTGAGTGAACGAGCGCCGAACCTCTTCGGGATCCCGGACCGGGCCAAGAAGCAGCTCGAAGATCCCAAGTATCACAAGGGGAAGCCTGGTGACCGTGACACGACTCAGAAGGAGTCCTTCCCGGGCGCAGGGACTGCGGAGACGGGGCAAGAGTACATCGCCGAGTCCCATGCCTGCCCAAGCTGTTATGTGGTAGCTGGATTTGGCGTCAAGGGGACGAATGACAAGGAGAGTCCGATGCCGGCGATCCATAAGCCACCGATCTCCTTGACGCTCGGTGAGTTGGCGGCGGTGGATACCTGGCTGTATGTGCGTGAGGGGAAAGAGGCTCCATCGTTTGAGGAGATCACGAAAGCCTACGAAAAGTTTATTCCGGAAGCCGACCGGCCCAAGCCGCAAGAAGATAAGCCTGCGGCGGGGGCTGGAGGCTTACTCGCAGACGGTTCGGAGCCTCTTGACCAGATTTTTGCCAAGGCTCAGTGCGTGGTCTGCCACACGATTCCCGGCATTCCTGGCGCCATGGGGACGGTCGGTCCTAAGTTAGTGGAAAAGACCAATGCCCCGACTCGGATCAAGGACCCTGCTTACAAGGGTAGTGCCAAGACTGTCCGAGATTACATTACCGAATCGGTGATCAGCCCTAGTACCTATGTGGTGAAGCCTTTCCCGGATGGCGTGATGCCCAAGGTGTTCGGCCAGAAGTTGAGCGCCGGGGCGTTGAACAAGATCGTGGATTATCTCTCTCAGATTGAAGAGGGCAAGGCACCTCCCAAGATTTGAGATTTCCTAACCGGTCGATTGTCGTAGCATCAAGGAGAGTCCTACCATGAAAGGTCTACTCTGGTTCGCCGGCTTAGCCGGTGCGGTCGCTGTGGTCGTACTGGTGTTGATGATTTTTGGGCTGCTTCCAGCGAACACTGTCAAGCTGGTCGAGGGGTATATGCCTATGCAGATGCTCTTCGAATTGGCTTTCTTCGTCGGGGTGTTTTCGGCGATCAGCTTCCTGCTCAACAAGAGTGGGTTCCCCCTCCCAAGGTTCTGGCAGGGGATTGCTTTCTGGGCGTTCATTCTTCTGTACCTGAAATTCAGGGTGTATCCGCCCATCCCGTTCAGCGTGCGTGCCATGTATGGCACGGTATCGTTGATCGCGGTGTTTATGTGGATGTCCAGCAATGAAGAGGACTGGAAGAAATTCAAACAGCCTATACTGAACGTGCTGGATGCTGGGACGCGTTTCCACAAGATGCTCAGGACCGCCTACCTCATCGGCCTCCCCATCCTGCTCTGGGGGTTCTCCTTCAATTCCTTCTTGCCCAATTTGGATGAGCCGATTGAGTTACGGACGGTTCACCCGGCTCCGCCTGCAAGCACCAAGGTCCATGGGAAGACCTTCGTGTTGCAGACTTCACAGAATCCCTATCGCATCAACGCGGAAGGGAAATACGACCAAGAATATACGAACGCTCAAATTGTTGAGCAGAGCATGGGACGGCTGATGAAGCCCGATGCCAATCCCTGGGACCCGAAGGCGGAGGGGTATCTCAAGTATGTCAGGGAGGGTGGAGAAATCTTCTTCCAGAATTGCCACTTCTGTCATGGGGATAATTTGAACGGGAGAGGGCTGCACGCCTTCGCGTTTAACCCGATTCCAGCGAATTTCACCGATCCCGGAACAATCGCCCAGCTTCAGGAGACCTTCATCTTCTGGCGAGTATCGAAAGGTGGAATTGGATTGCCTCGTGAAGGCTTCCCCTGGGCATCGGTGATGCCGCCCTGGGAGCAGCACCTCACCACAGACGAGATCTGGAAAGTGGTCCTGTTTGAGTATTGGCATACTGGCTATTATCCAAGGACCTGGGATTAATCCTGAACGGTGGCGAAGAGGTACTCTATGAGGAATCTTCGGATAACAAGGAAGCTAATTCTGATCCTGATCGCTGCAGCGTGGATCACGATGGTCTCCGGCAGTGCGGGAGTCTGGACTTTCGCAGAAGAGGGTAGCGGGAGTGGGCTGCCGGAAGGATTTAAAAAGGGCGACCTCCCACAGTTGCCGCCGGCTGAGATGATTGAGGCCGGGAAGCGGGTGTATTTTACCAAGTGCGTCTGGTGCCACGGTGTGGATGGAGCGGGAGATGGGCCGGCAGCGGATCGGTTGTGGCCGAGGCCGCGGAATTTCAATCAAGGGACATTTAAAATCCGGCACACAGCCAGCGGTGAGCTGCCGCTCTTCGATGCAAAGAAACCGATTCCGGGCCAGAATGATCTGTTTGAAACCGTGACCCATGGGTTACCTGGGTCTGCGATGCCATCATGGGAAGGCATCTTGTCAGAGGAGCAGCGCCTTCAAGTGCTGTCATTTGTCACGACGCAATTGGTGAAAGACCGCAGGTATGATGACAAGGACACCGAAACTATGACGGTCCTTCAGCTCGATAGCATCAAGCCGATTTCACCGAGCAAGGAGAGCATTGAGAAGGGTGCCCAGCTCGTGGTGGACAAGAAGTGTATTGAATGCCATGGAGTGGATGGACGAGGAGACGGGAACGCATTCAATCTGAAAGATGACTGGGGGTTCCCGATCCAGCCCGCGAGCTGGCACAAGTGCTGGAACTTCCGCGGGAGCCGCCAGGATGCGTACAATGTCAAGAACATCTTCCGGACGTTTTCCACAGGGGTGAACGGCACGCCGATGCCCTCGTTTGCGGACAATACCACGATCGAGGAACGATGGCATATCGCGAACTTCGTCCAGTCGCTCTGCGAGCGGGATACAAACGGCGATCCGCTTCCCATCGACCCTCTGACGGACAAACCGAAAATCAACTTCGTGCTCCGGTCAGGTCCGATTAAGGGTGAGATTCCTGACGATCCGGAGCATGAGCTATGGCAGAAGCGCGAGCGGCGACTGGTCGCCCTTGGAGGGCAGATTACCCACAAGCCCAGAAACTTCGTGAACCGGATTGACGATGTCTGGGTCAAGTCTCTCTATAACGAGAAAGAGATCGTCTTCCTGTTCCAGTGGGAGGATCGGTCCAAGAGCGTTGCCGAGGGGAAACTGCCCTTTCAACCAACTGAGGTGAACCTGGATACGTACGGGATTAAGGAGCAGTCTCCCAAGACCGGAGAGCCGGACTCGATTGCGGCAAACCAGAACAAGTACAAGGTGTATAACGACGCGTTTGCCTTCCAGTTCCCGGTGAAGTGGCAGGAGCTGCCGCCACCCGAAAAGCCTCGGTTTCTGTGGGGCGACGACAAGTATCCGGTGGATATTGTCAAGTGGGAGGCCGATGGCTCACTTCGAGCCTTCAAGGGGACCGGCTGGGATCAGGACTTTGAGGAGCGGGATGATTATCAGGAAAAGCTGAAGCTCATGAAGGCCGAATGGAAGGACGGCCGGTGGACCCTGATGATTAGGCGGCCGATCAAGGCCGATTACGATGAAGACACCTATTTCGAAATGGGGAAGTACATCCCGAGCGTCTTCTTTGCGTGGGATGGCCACAACGGAGATGTGGGCCGGAAGATGGCGGTGTCGGCGTTCTACTACACGGTTCTCGAGCCGCCGATCCCCAGGGAAACCTACATCTATCCGACGCTCATTGCCGTAGGGGTGGTCATCCTGGAAGGATGGGTCCTCACGCGACGGGCAAACAAGAAAAAGAAGAAGGGGTAACTCTTTCTTTCGTGAAGGCATGCGAAAGGGGGTGGGCGGCGCCCACCCCCTTTTTTTATCTTCGGCGCCAGGAGACATGAGGTGGGTGGGCGATCAGCATGATCCAGAGCGCGGCAAACATGACTGGAGTGTTGTTGGCCGGTGGCAAGAGCCGACGAATGGGCCAAGACAAGCGGTTTCTCGAGTTGGAGGGACGCACCCTGCTCGAACGGGCGCTTGCCGTCTTGGAGGCGCTGTTTTCTGAAGTGATCGTGGTGGTCGCCGAGCCTGCCCCGCAGCTTTCAGGTCTGCGCCATCGAGTGGTCACCGATCTGATCCCAAACTGCGCGGCTCTTGGCGGACTCTACACAGGGCTGTCCTTTGCCGGGCAGCCGCGCGTGTTTGCCGCCGGGTGCGACATGCCATTTCTTGATCCTGCGGCCATCAAGTGGATGATCGGGCTCGATCAGCATTCGGATATTGTGATGGCGCAACTGGCCAGCGGGTTACAACCCATGCATGCCATTTACTCCAAAGCCTGTCTGCCGGACCTCGAGCGCATGGCTGCGGCTCACAACCTGAAAGTTCAGGACCTCTGCCAGGCGTCGGGCCTGTCGGCACGGCTGGTGTCCGAGGACGAGATCCGTGGCATCGATCCTCAGTTCCTGTCCTTCCTGAACGTCAATACCCCTGCAGATCTGGAGTTCGCGCGCAAGCTCGCCGCGGGGCGACGCCCGCAGGACGGTCGGAGGGCCTGACCCCAATGCGACGTACCCTGCTGGTCATCCATCCTGGCGCTCTGGGGGACGTCCTCCTCTCTCTGCCAGCTCTCCGAGGATTGCGGGGACAGAATCCAAACCATGAGATTGGCATCGTGACAGGCGGGGAGGTAGGAACCCTGCTTCGGGCCTGTGGCGAAGTCGAGACAATATTTGCGCTCGAATCGGATGCTTTGGCCTCTCTCTTCTCCGAAGCGGAGTCGGTCAGTCCACCGCTTCATGATTGGCTTGCTCGGTGTGACCTGGCCGTCTGCTGGCTGGCAGATCCGGGCCACCGACTGTACTCCGTGCTCCAAGGGCTGGGTGTTCCACAGATCATCCAGCGATCTCCTCTTTCGTCTGCATGTGAAGCAGTTCATCAGATCGATAGGGTCATGGAAACGGTGCAGGGCGTAGTCCCGACTGGGAACTATGGCTGGAGGCTGCTCGTTCCAGACCAGGCGGTTGTGGCGGGCAAGGCTCGACTGGCTGAGTTGGGAATACTTGAGGATCGCCCGGTCGTCGCGATCCATCCCGGCAGTGGTAGTCGTCACAAGTGTTGCGCTCCAGCCTTGTTGGCGAGGGTCGTCGCATGGGTCCAAGCCAACGAGGCCTGTCCCCTTGTGCTGGGCGGACCGGCAGACGACGCCTTGGTTGCGAGCCTGTGCGAGGCTTGCGAGAAACCTCCACCGGTGCTTCAGCAGGTGGAGCTCCTCTCGGTCGCCGGGGTTCTGGCGCATGCGGACTTCTTTATCGGGCATGATTCGGGCCTGACCCATCTGGCTGCCGCCCTTCATCTACCCACGGTCGCGCTGTTTGGGCCGACTGATGCCCGACGCTGGGCTCCACGCGGTTCCCACGTGACGATTCTGACTGGGGAAGATTGCCGATGCCAGGGATGGGAGGCAGTCAGGGCCTGCCTGACCCGACCTTGCTTACAGGTTCCGGTCGAGAGGCTCATCCAGGCCTATGAATGGAGGTTTCCCCGACAAGAAACGGTTCTCTGTGGACTTCAGGACAAGACGACTGGTTGCCTTGTCAGGTTAAAGCAGTTGTGCTAGATTGCCAAATTGCTTTTTTCATTGCCAGAAAGCAGGGTTAGGAGCGTTGTGTGCCTCTAGAGCTTGTGACAGAGAAGGTCGTGGGTGCGCTAGAGGGCGCTCTGCAGAAGGCTAGGCGCAAGGGGCAACTGAAAACTAAGGCATTCCCCCTGGTGACCTTGGATCTCCCCAAGCGGCCTGAGTGGGGTGACTTGGCTTCCACCATCGCCATGACTCTGGCCTCGTCGGAACAGCGATCACCTCACGACGTCGCCCAGATCATTCTGGAAAACATGGATCAGCCCGAAGTGATCTTCGATCGGGTCGAGATCGCTCCCCCTGGTTTTTTGAATATGACGGTCAAACGGGAACTCTGGCTGAAAGTCCTCAACGAGATCGAGAAGCAGGGCCACGCGTACGGGAGGACGGATCTCGGCAAGGGGCGCCGTGTGCTAGTGGAGTATGTGAGTGCCAATCCCACCGGTCCGTTGCATATCGGTCATGGTCGTGGGGCTGCGGTCGGCCAGGCCATTGCCAATCTGCTGAAGGCTACCGGCCATGATGTGGTGAGTGAGTACTACATCAACGACTCCGGGCGTCAGATCAAGCTGCTGGGAGCCTCGGTCCATGCACGCTATCAGGAACTGCATGGCCGTGTAGTCCCATTTCCGGAGGACGGATATCAAGGCTCCTACATTGAAACGGTTGCTGCTCATGTACGGGATCGTGTCGGCTCGACGCTACTCGACCTGCCGGTCGAACAGGGTCAGCAACGGTGCCAGGATCTGGCCCAGCATGAACTCCTAGACATGATCCGACAGGATCTTCAGTCATTCGGGATCGAGTTTGATTCGTGGTTCAGCGAGGCCTCGCTGTTGTCATCCGGATCGGTGGAACAGGTCTTGGAGGAGCTCGGGAAACGGGACCTGCTGTTCGAACAGGATGGCGCGCTGTGGTTCCGTGCGTCCGCGTTTGGAGATGAGAAGGATCGGGTGGTCCGCAAACGGGAAGGGGAATACACCTATCTCGCCTCGGATATTGCCTACCATCGCGACAAACTCCTGCGCGGCTATGACCTCCTGATTGACGTCTGGGGAGCGGACCACCACGGCTACATCCCAAGAATGCAAGCGGCCGTCCAGGCCTACGGTCATCCGAAGGACCGTCTGAAGGTTGTTCTTGTTCAGATGGTGAATTTAATGAGGGGAGGCCGGAAAATTGAAATGTCCAAACGCGCCGGTGAATTCACGAGCCTGCGCGAGGTGATTGATGAGGTCGGAACTGATGCGGCGAAGTTCTTTTTTCTGATGCGACGCTCCGATACGCCTCTGGATTTCGACCTGGAACTGGCGAAGCAGCAATCGGCCGAGAACCCGGTCTATTACGTGCAATATGCGCACGCACGGGCAGCGAGTCTCTTTCGGGTTGCCGAGTCGCGCGGGATCCCGGTCCCTCAGCCTAGCGAGACGGAGCTGGGCCTTTTGAGAGACCCGGACGAGCTGGGGTTGATCCGAACCCTGTCGCGATACCCTTCGGTGGTCGAGGCGAGCGCAGCGGCGCTGGAGCCGCACCGCCTGACCTTTTACCTGCAGGAGCTGGCCGCGCTCCTCCACACCTTTTACTATAAGCACCGGATCATGCCATTGATAAGCCAAGGCGAGTCGAACGACGCTGAAGGGTTTGTGAAGGTTGGGGGGGCTCCACCCGTCCGGTCTCGAGAGGAGATCACGCCGGGCCTCACGGCTGCCAGGCTGGCGTTGATGCGAGAAGTTCAACAGGTGATCAGAAACGGCTTGGATCTCCTGGGGATTTCTGCGCCGGACCGGATGTAACCGGCGACGCAAACGGAGCGACAACCTATGTTCGAATTTTCGGTGCGGCAAACCGATCTGGCGGGGCAGGCCCGTCAGGGAACGCTCACTACGGCGCACGGGGAGATTGAGACGCCTGCCTTTATACCTGTCGGCTCGCTCGGTCCAGTGAAGGGAATCGATACAAGTGATCTGCAGGCACTTGGGTTCCGGCTCATCCTCAATAACGCCTATCATCTCTATTTGCGCCCCGGTCATGAAGTCATCGCCGCGATGGGGGGGCTTCATGCCTTTACCTCCTGGCCCGGTGCCATCCTGACGGACAGCGGTGGGTTTCAGGTCTTCAGCTTGGCGAAGCTGCGCAAGGTGACGGATGATGGGGTAACGTTTCAGTCACATCTGGACGGCTCCTTGCACCACATCACACCGGAGCGGGCGATGGAAATTCAGGAAGCGCTCGGGGCGGACATCATCATGGTGCTTGACGAGTGCGTCTCGCTTCCTTCTTCACGCGAGAGGGTACAGGAGGCGATGCTGCGAACGAACCGCTGGGCGCGACGCTGTCAGTCCTCCCGCCGACGGACGGACCAGGCTTTGTTCGGGATCGTGCAAGGAGGGCAGGAGGCTGATCTTCGGGTCCAGGCCGCGCGCGACCTGGCCACAGTGGGTTTTGATGGCTACGCGATAGGTGGCCTTTCTGTTGGGGAGGAGAAGTCGGTCATGCGCGCCATGCTGGAGGCTGTTGTTCCAGAACTTCCGACCGCCAGCCCTCGCTACTTGATGGGGGTCGGTATGCCGGAGGATCTGGTGGAGGGGGTGGCGAGGGGCGTCGACCTGTTCGACTGCGTCGTGCCGACCAGGCATGGACGGACCGGCTGGCTGTTCACGTCCTTTGGTCGGGTCCTCATCAAACAGGCGCGGTACGCACGAGATGAGCAGCCGATTGACCCCGAGTGTCGTTGTCCTGTGTGCGCCAGGCACTCGCGCGCATACCTGCACCACCTGTTCACGGTCGGAGATATGTTGGGCGCGCGCCTCAATACGTTGCACAACCTGCACTATTTCGCGGAGTTGATGCGGCGGATCCGGTTGGCCATTGAGGAAGGGGCCTTCGCATCGTTCCGGACGGAATTTCATGCCCGGCGTGAGAGTCTGGACATGGTCTGTGAGGATGTCTCTGCCGAGAGGTCTGACGGGGGCCTGGTACAGCCATCGTCGTGGGAGAAGCAGGGATGAACCTGTTGGCCTCGATTGCCTGGGCGCAAGGAACTTCGGGGGGGATCGGTGGGGGAAACACGCTGCTTTCCCTTGTGCCGTTTGTGCTGATCTTTATCATCTTTTATTTTCTGCTGATCCTGCCGCAACAAAAGCGCCAGAAAAAGCTTCGGACCATGCTGGATGCGTTGAAGAAGGGGGACAAGGTGATCACATCCTCAGGGCTGTGGGGCACCGTCACTAATTTAGGAAAGGATTCGGTCACTCTGCAGATCGCCGACAACGCGAAGGTGAAGATTCAGCGCGACCACATCGCGCGGCTCAGGACTGATGAGGAGGACTAGCGAATGCATCAGAATATGAACCTGTCGGGGCAAGGATGAAGAAACTCAGCGGACGCCTCACGTTGCTTGGTGTGGTGCTGGTTCTTTCGATCGGATTTTTCCTCCCTACCTTTCCCACGCTCTACCGGCCGCTTCCTGCCTGGCTGAAACAAGTGCTTCCGACGAGGGGGATCACACTCGGGCTGGACCTCCAGGGAGGGATTCACTTGGTTCTGGAGGTGGAAGAGGAACGTGCCGTTGAGATCGCGGTGGATCGGGCTGCCAACGCTATGCAAGACCTGCTGGTCGAGAAAAAGATTGCGGTCGAGTCCGTCACGCGCACAGGACATATCCAAATCACGATTGCCTTCCAGAGCGGCGAATTGAAGTCTCAGATTCAGACCGTGCTCGAGGAGTTTCCATCCTTCTTTGAGGTGCAAGGCTCCGGCACGGCCAACAGTCTGGTGTACGAGCTTCGGGAAGGGGAGATTAAACGGATCAAGGACTCCGCGATCAACCAGGCCCTGGAAACAATCCGGAACCGGATCGATCAGTTCGGCGTGGCGGAGCCGCTGATCCAGCGGCAGGGATTGAAGCAGATCGTCGTGCAACTGCCTGGCATTAAGGAGCCGAAGCGGGCGAAAGATCTGATCAAGGAAACGGCGCTATTGGAATTCAAAATGCTCGATGAGTCCAGCAAGCTGGCTCTGGATCTGCCGCAGCGTGTTCCGAAGGGCAAAGAAGAAGAGCTGCTAAAACCCTTCCGACACCAACTGCCTGAGGGAGACGAGATTCTGTTTGAGAAAGTGGCGGACAAAGACACCGGCCGCGAGTTTCGCATTCCCTATCTGGTCAAGAAGCGGGTGATGCTCGCGGGCGACGTGTTGAGCGACGCGCGGGTCTCGATCGGACAGTTCAATGATCCGTACGTCTTAGTGACGTTCGATGCCAAAGGGAGCCGTGAGTTCGACCGCATCACGGCCGAGAACGTCAAGAAGCGAATGGCTATCGTGCTGGACAACACCGTCTATTCTGCTCCCGTCATTCAAGAACGCATCAGCGGCGGTCGGGCGCAGATTACCGGGTCCTTTACCATGCAGGAGGCCAACGATCTGGCGATCGTGCTTCGGGCCGGTGCGCTGCCGGCTCCCCTGAAGATTATCCAGGACCTGACGGTCGGTCCCTCATTGGGCAGGGACTCGATCGAGAAAGGAATCCGGTCCACCCTCATTGCCGGAGCCATGGTGGTGTTCTTCATGGTGATCTACTACCGGTTTTCTGGTGTGATTGCGGACTTCGCATTGACTCTTAATTTGATCTGTCTTATCGGCGTGCTGGCAGGGCTGAACGCGACCCTCACCCTGCCCGGCATCGCCGGGATCATTCTGACGATCGGGATGGGAGTGGATTCCAACGTGCTGATTTTCGAGCGCATCCGGGAGGAACTCAGACAGGGCAAGCCGGTTCGTCTTGCCGTGGATGGAGGATACGATAAGGCACTGCTGACGATCATAGACTCGCACGTGACGACGCTCATTACCGGTCTTGCGTTGTTTCTGTTCGGTACGGGGCCGATTAAGGGTTTTGCAGTGACGCTGTGTCTCGGTATCGCGATCAACCTGTTTACCGCGTTGGTCGGCACGAAGGTGGTCTTCGACGCGATCAACCAGCGTCGGAAGGTCGAGCAACTGAGCATCTAGGTGGATAGAAGGCGTTATTCGTGAATCGTGAAACGTTAATCGTGAAAAGACGACACGAGCCTCGAAGGGCTTCTCTACGGTTAACGGATAACGAGTAACGATTAACGGTCCGTAAGGAGCAGGCATGCTTGAAATCCTGGGGAAGACCAACATCGACTTCATGGGGAAGCGACACATTGCGTTCGTGTTTTCCGGCATCATGGTGCTGTTGGGGCTGCTAGCGGCAGTCCAGATCAGCCGGGGAGCGGCGAACCTGGGTATTGATTTTGCCGGAGGGACTGCGGTCCAGTTGAAGTTTGATCAGCCGATCCACATCGACGTGGCACGAAAGGCGCTGGAATCGCAAGGGTTGGCTCATGCGGAGTTGCAAGAGTTCGCGGAGGAGAACAAGATCCTGATCAGAGTCAAAGCTGCCACCACGATCGAGGAAAAGGTCGCCGAGCGGGTGATCTCGGTCTTCAGCAAGGAGATCCCCAACAACAGATTTGTGGTGGATTCGACCACGGAGATCGGCCCCACCGTTGGGAAAAAGCTGCAGCAGGACGCGCTGATTGCCGTTCTGATCTCGTTCGTCGGCATTGTCCTCTACATCGCCGCCCGGTTCGAACTGCGGTTTGGCGTGGCCGCGGCGATTGCGACGTTCCACGATGTGCTCGCGGTGCTGGGCGCCTTTTACGTTCTGGACAAGGAGATCACGCTCCTGGTGGTCACGGCCCTGTTGACGCTCGCAGGGTATTCGCTCACGGACACCGTGGTCGTGTTCGACCGTATCAGGGAGAATCTCCGTCTTCGACGCCGAGACGACATTGCGACCGTGATCAACAATGGCATCAATCAGGTCTTGAGCCGGACCATCGTGACGAGCCTGACGGTCGTGCTGGTCTTGATCCCCTTGACCTTGGCCGGGGGGGAAGTGCTGCATGATTTTTCCCTGGCTCTCTTGTGGGGAGTGATATTCGGGACGTACTCATCGGTGTTTGTCGCCAGTCCTCTGCTCGTCATCTGGCCGGGCGGCCAGGGGCGGTTGTTGAGACGAATCTAACCGAGGAGGTCAGGCCCGTGTTACCGATCCTTGACAATCCTATGGATGCTCCATGAAAATAAAGAGTTAGCAACGGCTGCCTTGTTACCAAAATGAAACTCTGGGGTCGGTCACACAGTCTCCAGCAGAAGATCATCACCGCCATCGTGATGGTCGGTCTCCTGCCCCTGACCCTCTCCCTTGCCCTCACGTATCTCGAAGAGCGACGAGCCCTCCGCGAAACCATCGGAGCCAATTTTAAGGAAATCGCGGTTGAATCGGCCAGCAAGATCGAGATGCAAGTCACGCGCGGAATCAACGAGGCGCAGCAGCTTGCCGTCGCTCCCTTTCTCCGCACGGCTGTCACCGAGGCGAACCGCAGCTATGTCGGGAAAGATGAGCGGAGCATCCAAGCCATGATCCAGGACTGGCAAGGGCGCTGGCGCAAGAGAGAGCATCGCAATGAATTTCCTTTGTTCATCAATCGCATCGTCACGAATAACTTGCTGCGCTGGCACGACATCCGTAAGTCTGATTATGTCGGGATCCTCGTGACGGATAATCGAGGCGCGCTGGTCGTCAGCTCGATTCCGCAAGCGGAGTATGACTACGGGAAAAGTTCCTGGTGGCAGGCCGCGTTTAACAAGGGGCGTGGGCGGGTGTACGTCAGCGAGATCTATTTCGATCCGGCCTTTGGCACCCACGTCCTGAACGTGTCGGTCCCGATTTTTGATGATGATCAACAGGCGACGATTGGGGCCATCAGCGTCCTGCTGAGACGCGACTCCTTGTTCCACTCAATCTCAGACGTCACCATTGGCGCAACTGGCCATGCCATGCTCATGAGTTCTGACGGGACCCCGCTGATCTGCCCGGTCATGGCTCCTGAGGAGCATTCGGTCAGCCCTGCTCTTGTGAGCGCGATTGTGGGGCCGCGTGCTGGATGGAATGTGGTCTCCGATGACTCTCACGGCGGTCGTGACTCGATCGTTGGATTTGCGCCGGTGCGCTTGGGGGACACTCTTGCGCCGGACAGCCTGGGGGGCAAACGTTGGTTGACCTTCGTCCGCCAGAACCCGAGCGAGACCTACGCGCCGCTCAATCAACTGTTGATCAAGGTGGCTGCCTATGGGGTTCTGGTCTTGGCCGTGCTCTGGGGGACGGGCATGATCGTCGCACGAGGCATTGCCCGCCCAATCCGGCTCCTCCATGACGGGGCACAACGCATCGGGACCGGCAGTCTGGATCACCAGATAGACCTCAAGACCGGAGACGAGATCGAGCATCTCGCCGAGGCGTTCAACAGCATGGCCGCCAACTTGAAACAGTCGTTCGGCGAGTTGGAGCAGCGGATGGCCGAGATTCGTCGCTTGGAGGAGAAGTATCGTGATCTGATTGAGAACTCGCCCGAGATGATCCACCAGCTGGACAAGGCCGGGCAGTTTATGCACGTCAACAAGACCGAACTGGAGAAGCTGGGGTATTCGCGTGACGAGATGCTGGGCAAGCGTCTGTGGGACATCGTGCCGAGGGGAAGGGAGCCTGAAATCCTCGCCTATCTCGAGCGCCTGGTCTCGCAAGGGCGCGCCTCGATTGAAACGATCTTCCTTGCCCAAGACGGCAAGCCCATTGACGTGGAGATTCACTCGACCGCCCTGTTTGACTCCGAAAGCGGCGGCTTGGTCTATTCCCGAGCTTTCGTGCGGGATATCACGCAACGCAGGCTGTTGGAGCAAAAGGTTCAGCGCTACACGACACAGTTGGAGCAGGAAGTCGCTGAACGCACGCAGCAGCTCTCGGCGTCGCAGCAACGGTACAAGGCGTTGTTCGACCTGGTCGCTGATTCGGTGTTCATGGTAGGTCAAGAGGGAGGCATCATCGCGGTCAATCATCGAGAGGAGCAGGTGCTGGGCTATTCCGAGACGGACGTCGTGGGAAAACCCTTCATGGAGGTTGTGCTTCCGCGGCATCATGAGGTGACCGGCCGCCTGATCAACAAAATCATTCAAGGCGAAAGCCGGGTGCCGACCCAAGAGATTGAGGTGTTCAACCGGCTTGGGCAGTCGTTACCGGTCGAGATGGACCTGATTCGCATCGAAGGTGGGGAGACGCTGTCGGTGATGGTTCAGCTTCGGGACATCACGGAACGCAAGCGTCTGGAACAACAGCTCCAGGGATACCGGGAAGAGCTGGAGGTGAAGGTCAAGGAGCGGACGCGGGAGATCGAAGAGACCAAGCAATACCTGGAGAATCTGTTGGAGAATGCGAACGACGTGATTTATACCCTGGATACCGATCAGCGGTTCACCTACGTCAACAGCAAGGTCGAGATCTGGGGATACCGCAAGGAAGACCTCATCGGCCGGCCGTACCTGTCCTTGTTGTCGAAGCGGCATCGTGGGCGACGCTTGAAGAGCACGTTGGATATCGGGGCGAAGCAGGTGTATGAGGTCGAAGTCATGAGTCGAACCGGTGAGGCACGAGCGGTGATGGTCAGCGTGTCGCCGCTCTGCGATCCGGAGGGAGGCATCCTGGGCGTGCTGGGGATCGCCCGGGACGTGACGGAGACGAAGAAGCTGGAACAGCAGATCCAGAACTCTGAGAAGCTGGCGTCGGTGGGAAAACTGGCCGCCGGTGTGGCCCATGAGATCAACAACCCGCTGGGAGGCATTCTGAATTGCCTCTACAATCTCAGGAAGCGGACGGTGTCTCCAGCAAGGCAGGAAGAATACTTAGCCTCCATGGAGGATGGGCTGCGGCGCGTGCAAAAGATTGTCCGCCAACTCTTGGATTTTTCCCAGCAACACGATCCGGAGTTCTCCTCGACCGACATCAATGCGGTGGTCGAGCGGGTGTTGGTCCTGACGAATCACGCCTTGCTTGCGAACCAGATCAGGCTGGACAAACAGCTTCCCCCGGACCTGCCGGAGTTGATGGTAGATCGGCACATGATGGAGCAGGTCTTGATGAATCTGATCCTCAACGCGGTTCAGGCGATCAAGGGAAGTGGGACGATCACGATTCGCACGCGGGTGATCGAGGGGACCTGCCAGATTGATATTGAAGATACGGGTTGTGGCATCCCGCCCAACGTCCTCCCCCGCATCTTTGACCCCTTCTTTACGACGAAGGGGACCGGGGAGGGGACGGGGCTCGGGTTGTCCGTGAGCCTCGGGATCGTCGAGCGCCATGGCGGCCAGATCCGCGTGGACAGCGAAGTCGGCAAAGGAACGGTCTTCACCGTCTGTCTCCCGCTGACGCGGGAACGGTATGCGATAGGGAGAATGCCGTGAAGCCCGCCTCCATTTTGATCATTGATGACGAGCCTTTGATGCGCCTCTCCATGATGGACGCCCTCAAAGCGGTCGACTACGATGCGCACGCCGCCGCGTCTGGACATGAAGGGCTTGAGATGATCAAGCAAGGGGCGTTTGAGATCGTCATCACTGACCTTCGCCTCCCTGGGGTGACCGGCCTTGACCTGCTGCAAGCGTGCAAGCAACACGCGCCGCGTTCCGAGGTAATCGTGATCACGGCTCACGGGTCAGTCGAGACCGCTGTCGGAGCCATGAAGCTGGGCGCCTACGACTACATCACAAAGCCGTTTCAGATGGAAGAACTCCTGTTGATCATCGATCGCGTGGCCAAAGTGCAGGCGCTGCGGCAGGAGAACCTCCAGTTGCGGGAAGAGCTGGAGGGCAAATTCAGCTTTCAAGGGATTCTCGGAAAAAGCGATCGCATGCGAAGCGTGTTGGACAAGATCAAACTGGTCTCGGCGACAGACTCCACCATCTTGATTGTCGGCGAGAGCGGGACCGGCAAAGAGCTGGTGGCCAACGCGATTCACCACCACAGCCCCAGGCGGGACCACGCGTTGATCAAGGTGAGCTGCGCGGCCCTTCCGGAAACCTTGCTGGAGGCCGAACTGTTCGGCCACGAAAAGGGGGCGTTCACCGGGGCGCTTCGGCAGCGGCGAGGCCGCTTCGAGTTGGCCCACAAAGGCACCTTATTCTTGGATGAGATCGGAGAAATCTCTCCCATTGTGCAGGTGAAGCTGTTGCGGGTTCTCCAGGAACGGCAATTCGAACGGGTCGGTGGAATCGAAACAATCGAGGTGGATGTCCGGCTGGTGTGCGCGACACAGAAAGATCTCAAAAAGGAGGTCGCGCACGGGCGATTCCGTGAGGACTTGTATTACCGGCTCAATGTGGTGCCGGTCGTGCTGCCGCCGCTTCGTGAGCGGCGGGAAGACGTGTTGATGATTGCCGAGCACGTCCTGGAGACCCGTTCGGCCCGTTCGAACAAGACCTTGAAGGGGTTCTCACAGGGCACGCGAGAACTCTTGCTCCGCTACTCATTTCCCGGCAATGTGCGAGAGCTTGAGAACATGGTTGAACGTGCGGTGACGCTCGGGCGGCAGACCGAGGAGATTCAGCCCTCGGACCTGTGCGGATTTCTCACTTGTCCGTATCTTGGCGGGAAGCCGCAGGAGACCTGCGGCTTCTGCGGCGAGGGACTGACCGGCAACAGAGATGCGAAGACGTCAATCGATTCGCTTGCCGTCGCTCGAGAGCAGTTTGAGCGACAACATATCCTCTCGGTGCTCGGTCGCGTGCAGGGGAGTCGAACGGTTGCCTCCAGGATCCTCGGGCTATCCAGGAAGGCTTTGTGGGAAAAGTGTAAGCGGTATGGGATTTCGCCGGGGAAAAACGACCACCGAGATGGGTAAGCTCACTCCGGTGATTCTTCGCCGCCTTCCCAGAGTTTGATGGTCCGGTCCCAGGATGCGCTCGCCAGACGACGCCCGTCTGGGGAAAACGCCAGCCCGCGCACATAGCCGGCATGTCCCTTCAAGGTTCTGAAGGATCGTCCGGTGGCGATGTCCCACCACTTGATGGTCTGGTCATCGCCCCCGCTCACGAGCACCTTGCCATCCGGAGAGACGGCCAGAGCGCGAACCCATCCCCCATGCCCCTTGAGCGTCCGGATCTCCGTGACGTGGGGCATCTCGAAGAATTTGATCGTGCAGTCGCGACTGCCCGTCACGAGCGTCTTGCCGTCCGGCGTGAACGTCATGGTGCCGATCCAATAATCCATCGGCTTCTGGAATCCTCCATCATCCTCGACGAAGAACCCGCGAGCCTCGGTGGAATCTTCATCCGGGTCGTCCTGCCAGTGCCCGTTGTGGAGCACCTTTTCCTCGCCGCTGGGAAGGACTTCCCAGACTTTGATTTTGCCGATGTCGCTTCCACTGGCGAGATGGATGCCGTCCGGTGAAAAGGCCACGCACGGGGACCAATGATGATCGAATTGGTCTTTCCCCAGCAGCGTCATCAATTCGGTGCCGGTCGTCACTTCCCAGATCTTGATGTCTTTGTTATGGCTTCCACGAGCCAGCATGAGCCCGTCAGGAGAAAGCGACAGGCTGCAGACATTGTGATCATAGCGGGAAAAGAGCAACTTGGTCGGTTCACCTGTTTTGGGATTCCAGAGGCGGATCGTGCGGTCCTCGCTGCCAGTCACGAGGGTTTGCCCGTCAGGGGTAAATACGGCTGCGCGGATGTCGCGTGTGTGCCCGCGAAGCGATCTGAGCAGGCGCCCCGTCTCGATGTCCCAGATGCGGACGAGCCTGTCAACGCCGGCGCTTGCCAGGGTGAGCCCATCCGGCGCATACGCCACGGTCCAGACGCCTTGCGAGTGGCCTCTGAACGTTCTGAGCTCCCTGGTGCCGGTCTTCCAGTAGTCCAGAAAGTCCACCTTCGGGCTCGGAGCCTGGCCCGTCGCGGGGAAGCTGGGTTGGACACCTGTAGGAGATTGACTCATGAGCGGGTCAGCCATCTGCTTAATCCTCTTGTTCTGTCTGAAGAAATGACACCCGTTTCCCCTCCAGCGGGGTTTGCAAATCAAGGGTGGTCGCGGCTATAATTCAACGTCCACTTCTCGTACGTTATAAGAGAAGCTCAGGAAGCAAGTCAAGCCATCCTCGGCAAAGAGAAGCCGGTGAATCCTTCGAGACACTTGATTTCCAAGCACATCCGGCCGCGTCCCACTGGGGGCGGGAGACACGTCTAATGGAAATCAGATTCCAGCCTGCCTTGCTTCAGGAAGTGATTGATTCCTTCATTGAGAAGACTGAGCGAGAGGGCGATCCAACCTACTACAAAGAATTCCATGAGTTAGCCGACCCGATTTACGAAAAGTTTTCGTTGGACGATCGTGAACCGGAGTTCAAGAAACTGTACCAGTATCTGTTTGGGATTTGGGGGTTTTCTGACATCGTTCGAGACGCGTTCAACGAATTTCCCGCGCTCAAAGAGAAAATCGGGATTGTGTTGGTCAAAGGCGTCCTCAAGGAGGATCAGGAAGGGGTCGATATCCTTCGCAAATGGGGATCCGTGGAACGGGAACTGGCGAAGGAATTCGAGGACAAGGGGCTCAAGGGAGTGGGCATCAAACTGATCCCGCGGCGCTTTTACGATCCCGCGCTCACTCGATACTGCCGCCACGAACTCACGCATATCTCCGACATGCTGGACTCGGCCTTCAATTATGACCCGGACACCAAGGTCGGGCAGAATCCCGGTGAGGAAACGCTGATTCTGCACCGGTATCGGGTGTTGTGGTGCCTGAACATCGATAGTCGGTTGGTGCGGACTGGCAAGGAACAGATGCTGAGCAAGGAGGACCGGTTCAAGGAATTCCGCTCCTGGTATCGAAAGATTCCACCGGGCCAGCTCAAATCGGTTTTCGAAGGACTGTGGCAAGCTGAGGCGCTGACCCATTCCGAGTTGGTCGAGATGGCCTCCGATACCTTGCGTGTCATGGACCGGGCCGTCGAGGTCGACGGGGGGGAGGTTCCGGAAACCCAGAACAAGGTGATGCTCATGCCTGGGTTCCCCTGTCCCCTGTGCCGCTTCCCGACCTACTCGTGGGTTGAAGACTTGGAAAATAAACTTGAGAAGTACGTGCTCGACTTTATTCGGGACAACCACCCAGGCTGGGATTCGGAATTCGGCGCCTGTGATCGATGCGTCGAAGTCTACAAGCTGCGGGCGGATGGAGTCATGTAGGTCAGGACGAGCGCATGGGAACGGACCCAGAATATGGCAGGCGACGCTTTTTCAAGGAATCCGTCCTTTCGCTGGCCAAGACTGCGCGGGAGTTCGTCAAACAGCGCGACGCACCACCGGAGAAGGCCGAACCGGCGTCCCGAAGCGACTGGTTGCGGCCACCTGGGGCGGTTGCTGAGCTCCTCTTTCTAGACCGGTGCACGCGTTGCGGAGATTGTGTCAAAGCCTGCCCGTTTGGCAGCATTGCGCTTGACCGGCGGGATGGCACGCCTGTGATTTTTCCCGACCAGATCCCTTGTCACCTGTGCGACGACTTTCCCTGCATCGCCTCTTGCGGGACCGACGCGTTGCTTCCTGTTGCTGGCCGAGAACAGGTCAAGATGGGGATCGCCGTCGTATCCCATCGCGACTGTACGGCAGGGCAAGGTTGCAATGCCTGTGTGTCCCAGTGTCCGGTCAACGCGTTGGGGATGAATTTCGAGGCGTTCCGTGTCGTGGTCGAAGCAGACCGCTGTGTGGGATGCGGGATTTGTGAGCAGGTTTGCAGGACCGTCAATGATACCATCGCAATCAAAGTGACTCCGGCTCGGCTCCTCCAATCCGGGAACCCTGGGGCACGGTTCTAGCCTCTGTCAGAAGAGGGAAGGCGCCTCATTTTGAGGTATCGAAATTGTCCTGGAAGACTCGAAAATCAACCACTTGGGGGGGCTGAATACCATCTTGACAACGTCTGATGCTTTGCCTATGATACCCGCGCCTGTGCCAAAGGTGCGAAACTTGGAAGCGGGAGGGTGTGTGTCCCCGACTGTTTTCACGTATCGGCCCGAGGGGGTGTGACCAGTGAGTACGCAAATGAGTGCAAAGGGAAGTGAGGCTCGAGTCGTCGGGTCTGCTGGCATCGCGCAAGCTCTCAAGGACTCTCCCGCCGTCGAACGAGCGTTAGGACGAAGCAAGCTCTACCTCCTCATCTCCTGGAGTCTCTTATACCCCGAAGACGACGAGTTTCTGGATTATCTCCAGAGCGGTGAGTTTGTGGAGGATGGTCGTTCTGCGCTTGAGAGTCTCAGTCGTGCTCTCGAGGGGACTGATGGAGAACGGGCCAAGCTGAAGCTGACTGCTCTCGCCAAGCCGTTTGATCTGATCGAAAATTGGATTTCAGCCGAATGCGTGAACTGGCAATTGAGTGATCTGCAGGCCGAGCATCGGCGCGTCTTCAGCAATGTCATCACGTTAGACTGTCCTCCGTACGAGACCCTCTTCGGTAACGATCACGTGTTTGCGCAAGCCCATGTCATGGGAGATATTGCCGGTTTCTACAAGGCGTTCGGTGTGGAGCTGTCCAGGGATATCCACGAGCGCCTGGATCATCTGAGCGTGGAATTAGAGTTCATGCATTTCCTCGCCTACAAGGAGTCGTACGCCCGTTGTCATGATGGAGCAGACAAGACTCAGGTTGTGGTCGATGCACAGAAAAAATTCGTCAAAGACCATATCGGGCGATGGGTACCGCTCTTTGCGAGAATGCTGGCCAGGAAAGCGGATTACGGGCTGTTTCGAAACATGGCTGATTTCTTATCGGATTGGATCGACTTTGACCAGGCTTACTTGGGGGTGACTCCTCAGCCTTATTCGGAGGCCGATTATCGCCCTGCCACGTTCAACGCTCCAGAAGGGCAGAGCTACGAATGCGGGGCGCAGGACCAGGGCAACGAGTTGAGCATGCTGTTGAACGAGGTCGGCGCGCAATCGTTCATGGACAAAGATAAAGAGAAGGACAAGGAGGACACTGGGCCTGTGGGGACCGCGTAAGAGACAAGCATATCGTGCCGGTGCGTGAGTGGGTGGGTGTCATTGCGGAGGAGTCATTTAATCTTTAATTCAGAGGAGGGCATAATCCCATGAGATTGGTGCAGACACGCAATAAGAGATTCGTGTTCGGCATTCTTCTCTCTGCCCTGGTTGTCGGTGTCATGCTGACGATCGGGCAGGTGCCCCTCGCGGTCAGCCAGCCGGTTACTATTCCGGTGAAGGCGATCAAGGGGCCGGTCCCGATGGACGGGGCGAATCCCATCTGGGAAGGGGTGCCAGGCGTGGTCGTGCCGCTGAGCGGACAAACGATCACCACGCCGATGCACCCGAACATTTCTGTCAAATCCGTCTTCGTCAAGGCGCTCACGAACGGGAAGGAGATTGGATTCCGCCTGGACTGGTCCGATCAGACCTTGAACAATACCACCATTGGGCCACAGGATTTCCGCGATCAGGCCGCGCTCCAGTTCCCGGTGAATACCTCGGGGGCGCCCCCGTTCCAGTGCATGGGCCAGTCGGGCGGTACAGTCAACATCTGGCGTTGGAACGCGGAGTGGCAGAAGGACCTCGGGAAAGACAGCGCCGGAATTTGGGACGTTGACGACCAGTACCCGGGCATTTTCTGGGATTATTATTTCGAAGAGCCTGCGGGCGGCGTTACCTATCCTGACCGAATCGGCCGCAGCTTAGGTCCATTCAACCCAGGGATTTGGTCGGGCAATATCATGTCTGATCCGACCTTGCGCGTGAGTTCTGTCGAAGATCTCAACGCGAACGGATTCAGCACGCTGACCACTCAAGCCCATCAGGATGTGATCGGCAACGGCCTGTGGGAACCTGCCGGTTCAATCAAGGGTGGGTGCTGTCAGGGTCCGACCTGGCGCATCGTAATGAAGCGCACCTTGACCACCAGTGATGCGAACGATGTGCAGTTTAAGGCAGGCGCATCCGTTCCAGTGGCCTTTGCGGTATGGGACGGGGCCAACGTTGAACGGAATGGAATGAAGGGGATTTCGACCTGGTTTACGTTGAAGCTGCCCTGAGAGGTCTGCCCACGCGAGTGGGTCGAATAGGTTAACCGGAAGGGCCCTGCCCTTCCAGTGGCTAGCTATAACAGAGAAGCCCCGAGTCGGAAGGCGAAAAGCGTGACTCGGGGCTTTTTTGTGTCTCATGCCCATGCAGGAGCTCCCAACAAGCCCTATGCCGTTGGACTGCAAGGGAATCCCCGGATGAGGCACGGTTGCATTGGGCGGATTGGGGGGTGTATAAAAGTGCTGATACCGCGTTCCGTCATGGGGTGGTGCGGGGCATGAAACAGAGCTGCCTCCAGTTATCAGGATTACCATGAACATATCCCTGTTATTCCCGCCAACCTGGCATCCCTCCCAACCCTATTTGAGCCTTCCTTCTCTGACCGGTTTTCTTGCTCAGGCCGGCGTCAAGAACGTCACGCAACGTGATCTTGGCATCGAACTCCTCGACACGGTCCTCACTCACGAGTGTGGACAGCAGGTGTACGCGCGTTTGATGGATAAAGTGAGGCGGCTCGAGCGAAATCGGCAGGGTGAAACCGGCCCAGGCAGCGCCGAACACTACGCCCGAGTGGTCGAGTCGTTGGAGCGGTTTCCGTATCTGATCGATCGGATCGAGCCTGCGAAGGACGCTCTGCGTGGGCAGGAGTTCTATGATATCGATCAATACAGGGAAAGCCTGTTCCTGATCGACAAGTGGCTGGAACTGATTTCGACGCTGTATTTTCCGACCCGAATCACCGTCGTTGACAATCAGTTCAGTAGTTATTCGATTTACTCGTCCAGGGATATTCTCAAGGCCATACGCGATGAGGAACAGAACCCGTACATTGAATTATTCCGGGATTGGTTTCTCCCCTCGATTCTGGCGGACAAGCCCGCCCTGATTGGTATCTCGATCACGGCGACGTCTCAAATCATTCCAGGCCTGACGCTCTGTCGGCTGATCAAGGAGTCGAACGCCGACCTTCACCTGACGATCGGGGGGAGTATTTTCACTCGGTTGGTCGATAATCTGCGCCGGTGCGCGAGCCTGTTTGAACTGACCGATGACTTTATCGTGTTCGAGGGAGAGACCGCGCTGCTTGAGCTGATCACTCAATTGGAAGGCAAGCGCGATTTCAGCAAGGTGCCCAATCTGATCTACCGTCAGGACGACAAGATCACGGTCAATCAACCGTTTTACTCCGAAAACATCGACGCGCTTCCCGCGCCGAACTATGACGGATTTCCTCTGGGGCGATATCTGGCGCCAGCCACCGTTCTGCCGGTACAGTTCTCCCGGGGGTGCTACTACAAGGATTGCGCCTTTTGCGCATTAACCCTGGACCACCAGAATTTCCGACAGAAGGATCCCGGCAAGACGGTCGATGATCTGCAGATGCTGACGGAGAAGTACCGTACGCCATACTTCTTCTTCACGGACGAATGCTTTGCGTTATCTCCGACAAAGAGAATGTGCCAGCAGATTCTCGATCGGAAACTGAGCATCCAGTGGACTGCCGAAATGCGGTTTGAAAAGAATCTTTCTCGCGACCTCCTCACACTCATGCGGGATGCAGGCTGCCTCAAGATCGTGTTCGGCCTCGAGTCGTTCAATCAGCGCGTGATGGACTTCATGAAAAAGGGGATCAAGCAGGAGAGCGTCCGACGCATTGCGGAAGACTGCGTGGATCTGGGGATCGGGGTCCATTGCTATATCATTGTGGGATTTCCGACGGAGAAAGAAGAAGAGGCGCTTGAGACCATGAACTTTATCGTCGACAACACACGTCTCAACTCCTCCTATGGCTTCTCCTGTCAGCCGTGCCTGTTTGATCTGGAAAAGGAGGCTCCCATCATGAGCGATCCCGGCAGCTATGGGATCAGGCGCATCATGAGGCCTGCTTCAGAGGATCTGAGCCTAGGGTTTTTCTACGAAGTCCAGGAAGGAATGACCCCGGAACAGGCGGAGAAGGTCTATCAGCACGTCTATGAGAAAGTCAGCGAAGTGGTGTGCGAGTTGCCATTCAATTACTCGATGGCGGACGGCCTGCTCTATATAGCTCGGGCAAAGGCACAGGCTCAGCAGGTTCCTCAACCCACCGGGGCTTGACACGCTAGTCACTTCAAGCGCTTGCGCGTGCTTTGACAGGGCCTTTCGGCCCGTAGACTGGGTTGACGGTGTTGGAGCCATCCGGTTATAATCAAACACCCTTAACAACGATCATGGGACAAGGGTCTGTGCGAAGCCATGGCAGAAGGGCTGGTGGAGAAGAGAGGAGGGGGGGCTGAAGAGCAAGGATTGCTCTTCGAATACACGGTCAAGGTATTGCTGCTGGCAGGCTTTCTTGAACTTGTCCTCTATCGTCTTGTCTCACGACTCGGCATGCACCTGAGCAAGGTGGCACAGCAGCACGAGTCGGTCCGTATTACCTTCAAGGCACTGTCTTCCATCGGATTCGCGCTTCTTAACTTCGTGTCGCTCCTGCTCTTTCTGGCCATTTTTCTTTTTCTGTTCAATAAGGTCAGAGCCGTCGGTGTCGGACGCTACGATGCGCTGCTCGTCCCCTCTTTGTCCCTGCTCCTGCTCCTGACCATTGCCTTTCTCGTCTTTCCACCAGCGATGCTGGGGTCGGTGCTGTACAACGCGATTGTCATCGTGGTGCTGGGGCTCCTCGTCGTCGAGTATATGGCGACGCATCAGGTGTGGGCCCAGCGTGCGATGGTGCTGAGCTACATCCTGGGAGTGGGCGGCTGGCTCTATTATCAGATGGTTTCCACCACGTACGGCCTCCTTGGCCTTGTTGCCGCACCCCCGCTTGTCCACGAGATCAACCGCGCAGGAGAAGCGATGATGGTGGTGGCCAGCCTGTTGGTCTTGTGGGCCTATGGCGGGGTCTCTCTGGTGACCAAGAATAAGCGGCAGCGCCGTCGAGTCATCATCTTCGCGCTGGTGGGGGGAGGGGCCTTTGTTGCCCTTCTTTTTCTGGACTATATTGCGGCACTCTACAATCTGTCATTGGCTGAGAAGATTCGGAAGGCCGGCGAGGGGATCGGCTGGATCTTTCAGATGGGGATGGGATACACCTTTTATCTGCCGTTTGCGTTTTACGTGGCCGGCCTGCTCTGTTGGGCCTATACCGTCCTGAAATTGGTCACCATCGGGCGCATGGCTGGTTTTGGCTTGGGCTTGATGTTTATCGCGGGTTATGCGCTCCAACTCTCACACCTGACTCTGATGGTCGTCTTGGGGTTGGTGCTGCTGACCCTGGACAGGCGGCGCGCTGGAGCCCCGGTCAGGACCAGCGTGGGTGAGCCAGCTCTTGTTAGTACGGCACCACCCTTACTGGGTGAGCAGGCTTCATAAGGAACGGAAGGCGACGCATGGACGAACGGGAGGTGTCGAAACAGGCCGATGCTGGCGGCGCTGCGGTTGAACAGACGGATCGGCAGCTCACGCCTGACGAGGAAATTGCCGAGCTCGAAAAGCTGCTCGCGACGGAGGGTGACGATTTTCAGGCCCGCTGTCGTCTGGGGGAGCTCTACTTCAGCAAGGGGCGATTGGACGATGCATTGAGCGAGGTGAAGAAGTCGATTGAAATGGCGGAAGGAATTCGGGCAGAGATGAACCACTCGCTCGCGATGTACTATTCCAATCTCGGGACCATCTATGCCACCAAGAACATGATCGAGGAGGCGGAAGCGCAGTTCAAGAAGGCGCTCGAGCTTAATCCGCAAGACGTCCTTGCGCTCTTCAATTTGGGCCGAGTCTATTCCGAACGACGTCAGTACATGGAGGCCAAGAACTTTTACGAACGGCTTGTGGAGATGACTCCTGAGGATCCGATCGCGTGGTATAACCTCGGCGGAGTCTACGTGGAGTTGGATAATCCAGCGGTGTCAGATTACAACACGATCGATATGGCGATGCAGTGTTATCTCCGGACTCTTGAGCTGGACCCAAAGCATCTGGACGCCAGCTTCAAGTTGATGGATATCGCTCTCAACCACAAGAAGGCGGACCTTGCCATTAAGGTGATGGAGGACGCCGTTGAGCATCATCCGGATGAACCACTGGTCTATTATAACTTGATCAGCACCTACGAGAAGTGCAAGATGTTTGAGCAGGCCGAGCAGGCCAGACAAAAGCTCAAAGACCGTTTCGCCAAAAAGGCGAAAGAAGCTGGAAAGCCGTCGGCAGTTTAACGCGAAGGAGAAGGTGCGCTATGTTCGGAAGCATCGGGTTTACCGAGCTGATTTTGATCCTGGTCATCGTGTTGATCATTTTTGGGGCAGGGAAGCTCCCCCAGCTTGGGGAGGGACTTGGCAAGGCCATCAAGGGATTTAAAAAGTCCGTTCATGAGGCCGATGCGATAGAAGCAGAAGCCCAGGCCCAAGCGCAAGCTCAGGTGGCGTCCGCTCCCCAGGGGCAGCCGACGCCGGTCCCTCCACAAAGCGCAGCCGCCCCACAGCCGGTTGAAGCATCGGCGCTCGAGCAGCCTGCTGCGTCGGTCTCGCCCCCGTCGAAAGCATGAGGGCTGAGGATGGGTTTCCGGAAAACATTCGTTCACACTGGACCGTATCGACGGTGATCAGCCACCCGGCGACCGGCAAAGGATGAGGTCCGATGGGTACAGAAGTTGAGCTTGGCGGTGGATTCATTGAGACCTTCGCCGGCAATGGAAAAGCCCGGAGCACAGGGGACGGCAAATTAGCGGCGAAGGCAGGTATTCCGCTCCCTCACCATGTGGCGGTGGATAAGGAGGAGCGACATCTCTATTTTGCTGAGTCAGGGTCTGATCGCGTGCGGCGGATCGACCTCAAGACGGGCACGCTTCACAACTATGCCGGCATTGGGGAGACTTGCTACAGTGGAGATTCCGGGCCGTGCGGAGAGGCGGGTTTGTACCTTCCACTGGGGGTGGCGGTTGATTCGCGCAATGATCTCTACATCTGCGATTCGGGAAGCAACCGGATTCGGAAGGTCGATCACGAGACCGGTATCATCACCACGGTGGTCGGAACGGGGCACTGGGGATTCAATGGCGATGGACCGGCTCTGGACGTCAACCTCACCTACCCGGCGGCCATCACGTTCGACGCTGACGATGTGATATACATCGCGGATACCCAGGCTCATCGGGTCCGCCGATACGATCCGCGAACTGGTGAAGTGACCACGATCGCTGGAATGTGGTCGGCTGAGGATGATGCGCGTGAGCAACCCTTGGTGGCGAGAAATCTTGTCGTCCTCTCCGGTGATTCAATCGGCATCGATTTTAGCGACGACCATGGATGGCTGAGGCCTGAGTGCTCAGACGGCCTGGACTTGTCCCTCTACCTGGATGACGGCCGCCCTGCATTGGAGGCGAGGCTATATGATCTGGTCGGGATTGCACTCGATAGTCGGGGAGACATTTACGTCGTTGACAAAGGAAGCAATCGCGTCCGGAAGATCGACAAGCGATCCGGCGTGGTCTCCACCGTGGCAGGGGTGTGTCGGTACGGGTTTGACGGGGACAGCAAACCAGCTGTGAAGTCCATGCTGCATGCGCCTGAATCGGTGGTCTTTGATCCCTGGGACAACCTGTACGTCTCGGATACCATGAACCATCGTGTGAGGAAAGTTGACGCCAAGACCGGAATCATCACGACGGTCGCTGGCAACGGCGATAGCGGGTACGAAGACAAGAATATGGGCGGCTGCGGGATGGCTCGATTTGTGGCGAAAGAGGCAGCCGGCATGATCAAGCACGGCGACGGTCTTCTCGCGGTTGAGGCGGTGGTCAATTCCCCGGTTGGGCTTGCGCTTGACTCCCAAGGGTTCTTGTACATTTGCGAGCGGGGAGAGAACAAGATTCGGCGAACCAAATTGTGGTAATCCAGTAGAGCGGTCGGCCCAACCCTCCAGGGGCAGGGTGTCAACCAACTACACCCACGGGAATTGTTCAGCAGGGTCATATGGGGCTTTGGTATGGCGCGATTGGTCCAGTTGGGCATCCGGTCTCATTCCTTTTTCTCTCTCACAGTAGGCTTGATGGTCGGTGCGCTCATTCTGGGATGGTTGGGCATTCCCATAGTCAGTTCTGAGGGAATGTTCATCCGATCCCATTTCGTCGCCGGCGAGATTCCTGCGGCGCCGGACGATCCTGCCTGGGAAAAGATTCCGCCCATGACCTTGCCGCTCAGCGGGCAGGTGATCACCAGGCCCGTCTGGCCCGAGCCGACAGCGCGGGCGCTGATCGTGCGGTCGGTCCACAATGGAACCGACATCGCGTTTTACCTCGAGTGGCAAGACAATACGAAGAACGATCGGCTGACGCCGGGCACCTTCCGGGATGGGGCGGCCTTAGGGTTGCCGCTTGGGGACGCGCCGGCCTTCTTCTGCATGGGGCAACTGGATCACTACATCAACATCTGGCATTGGAAAGCGGACTGGCAGAGCGATATGGACCGTCGGGCAGCCAAGGCGTCGGAAGGGAAAAGCGCGGGCGAAGGGGTGCGTCGCTTCGAGGTCATTCCCCGACGCGTGTCGTCGGTCGAGGATTTGGTCGGGGGTGGCTTCAGCACCCTGACCACCAAAGTGACACAGGGCCGAGTGCAAGGGAAGGCGACATGGAAGGACGGCATCTGGCGTCTGGTCATGAGAAGGCCTCTCGCCAGCACCGACCCGGAAAACGAAGCGAGGCTGGCACCAGGCCGTCTCCAGGTCATTGCCTTTGCGGTCTGGAACGGCGAAAACAAGGAACGCAACGGGCAAAAGGCGGTCGCTCCGTGGTTTCAGCTCTCGCTCGATCCGGTCGCGAAGCTGTAGCGTTTCGCGCATAAGATAGAATGAGAGCGTGGTATACGAGCAGCGGTTCGGAACGGTGTCCTGGCGGAGCATTCGAGGTGGAGAGGGTCAACGTTATGCCAGAGAGATGGAAAGCGCTCCTTGCGAGTAGGGCTTTGTGTATGTGCCTCGTCGCGATCGGGTGCACACTCTTATTCGTTCCAGGGCTGTTCGGGGCCAGCCCCGATGGTGCGATGACGGACGAGGAAGCCATCCGGCTCGGCGAACAGTTCGGCATCGTCATCGGCCCCGTGGACGAAGAGATTCGGAAAGAACTCAAGATGGTCAAAGCTGAAGGGGTGGTTGTCTTTGAAGTAATCGGTGGAACTCCTGCTGACTTGGCCGGGATCAAGGTCCGGGCGGTGATCAAAGAGATTGACAAAGTCGAGGTGAAAACTCTGGTGGACTTCGGCCGGGCGATAAAGCCTGTCATTCAGACTTGTAACTATACGGTGGGCTCCTACGAGGCAGCGGATCCAGAAAGCCAAGGGGTGGGGGGAATTCTCAATTTCCATTTCGTTCGGTGTGCAAAAGACTAATCTCTTCGCCTTGCTCAGTCTGTCAGAGGACATGAGATGAAGTGGTTCAGCATACTGGCGGGCGGAGTTCTTGTCATTCTCGTCGTGGGCGTGAATGCCCTGTATCATGATCGCGCGGTCGCCCAGAAGACAGATGGCCAGGCGTCTTCTGAGTGGATCGATGAGATCGAGAAAGTGTTCATCCGGTCGGAGGACTGTAAACAGTGTCATGATCGGCACTATGAAGAATGGAAGGGGATGCGGGAGCAAACTCCGGATCTAAAAACGTTTGGCCGCGTTGACGCTGCGTTGCTCCATGGGACTTCGTTTGAGTCCCCGGTGTTTCGAACCGTCCTAGGCCTCTGGCTCCAGACCAATCCCACTGCGGACGAGCGAACTCGTTGCTTGTCATGTCATGCGCCTGCGGTGACCGTGTTCCCCCAGCATGTGGACAAGATGATCCGTCAGATCTTGTCCGGCAAGGTTCAGGTCGAAGGCATCGGGTGCGCATCCTGCCATCTCATCAATGCGGTGGCGGATACAGCGGCTCCACCCCCGACGTTCAAGGTTCAGCCTGGGAAGGTCCTCTACGGACCTTATGCCGATCCGGAGGAGAACCTGGTTCACCCTGCCAAGCAATCCGACCTGTATCGGGGGGCCAACTACTGCGCGGCCTGTCACTTTGACAAGGTCAAGGATGTGACGCGTCGGGATCTTCCTGGTGAGATTCTCCAAGGAACCGTTTGTCAGGACTGCCACATGGAACCCTCGACCGGCAGTTCGACCTCGAAGCGAGGAGCCTTGACTCGCCCAATTGGACGCCATTGGTTCAGGGGAGTGGTGATCCCCGGCATCCTGCTGAAGAATCGTAACCTGCAGGCCGAATGGATGCCTCGGGTGGACATTGAGGCGAAGAAGTCCTCCAAGGCGGTCGAAGGCGAGGTGCTGGTTCGAAGCGGGAGTCTGCCGCACAGTTTTCCGGACGGCGATCCGGTTCTGAAGCAGTTCTTCCTCACGATTACGGTCAAGGATGCGCAGGGTCAGGTCCTGGCAACCGACGTGAAGCGATTCGGCCTGCCGTTCAACAAGATTCTCCGAGGGCCTATTCCGGAACCGCTGGTGAGAGGTGGAACCACCAGACACGTCCCCTTCACCTTGGCACTGCCCGCGGGAGCCTCGTCGGCGACCGTGGAGGCGCTGCTCACCTATGCGCTGATTCCCCAGCCTGAGCCGAAACTCGCGGAACAGTATTTGGCGACGCTGAAATCTGAACAAGAACGGTCCTCCGCCACCAGGCTGATTCAAGAATATGCGCAGCCTCGTGTGCTGACGTTCCGGACCAAATCGCTGTAAGGCGTGAGAGGGTGCAGAGAGTCCAGTCGTCTTGTCATGTGATGAAGGGACGTCCGATCGTGACGCGAATGAAAGTCGTGGGCAAGGGACTTCTTGCGCTTGTGGTGATGGCGGTGATCGTCCTCGCTGTCTGGACCACGGCCGATCGAGGGCTTGCCCAAAATTCTTCGCCGGCGAAGCCAAGTCTGGACAAAGTATTCCCCAGTGCGAACAAGTGTAAGCGTTGCCACGAGCGCGCGTTTGAAGAATGGGAAGCCTCGCCGCTCTCCCGATCCATTCACTCTCCCGCCTTCCGATCGTCTTTGGACGAGTACCTGGCTTTCTCGGGAAACAAGGATAAGGCCCTCTGTTTCCGATGCCATGCTCCTCACGTCAACGAATTCGTGGAACAGGCGCCGATGTTCGTCGCGCAAGTACAGTCTGGAGATCCCGCCATCGATGGGGTGGGCTGTGCCCAGTGCCACCTGATCAAGGCGGTGGACCGATCGACCCATCCGCCCGTTCCAAAGTACGAACCGGGGAAAACGCTCTTCGGGCCCTATAAGGACTATGTCGAAAATCGAGCGCATGAATCCCTGGAAGTAGACCTGTTCCGCAAGTCTGACCTCTGCATGAACTGCCATTTCTCCGTTCCGGCAGCAGTCAATCTAGGGAAAAGCAACGACTTGCTGGGGACCTACGAGAGCAGCAAGGCTTTCAAATCCGGAAAAGAGTGTCAGACGTGCCACATGCCTGAACAGATCGGCGAGTCCGCCAATGGGGAGAACAAGCGCAAGGTGGCGAATCATACCTTTCCTGGGCGAGTAGGGAAGCTAAGGCAAGAGGCCGCGAAGCTGGACCTGAAGACCGAGGTCAAGGGGGATCAGACGAAAGTGACGGTCACGGTCCAAAGCCTCGTTCCGCACAATCTTCCCACGACTCATCCTGGCTGGGCCAGCGTGGTGTTGGATCTGACGATCAAGGGGAAGAACCTGAAGACGGTCTATCGCGAACAGCGGGTTTACGGACGGACGTACGCCAATGCCAAAGGACAAAAAACCGTGTTCGATTTCGAGGCGACCAAGGTGTTGGAGGACACGGTTCTCAAGCCGGAGGAAACGCGGGCAGAAGTCTTTACGTTTCCGACCCCGAAGGATGCTCCCTCGTTTGACGTCGAAGCGTTGCTGAACTACGGCCCGGTCGCGGGACCCCCGACCTTTCTCCAGAGAATTGAGGCGGAGTCCGCGAGGGGAGCCCAAGATCCGGTCTTCCAGCCGATTCTCATCGTGAAGCAGACGGCCAACGTCTCGTTGAAATAACACTGGCGAGCTGGGGCTGATCCAGGGACGAGCGGGCTAGTCTGTGACGATCCGTGATCCGGGAGACTTCATCTTGAAAATTTGGATCGCGGCATGGATGTTCCTGGCTGGCTGATTCAGGATAAGTTGCGAGTTGGTGATGTGCGTGTCGATGAGTTCGTAAGGCCCGCCGCTGTAATAGATCTGACACTCCTCCATCGTGCAATTCTTGAACACGTGATTATCCAGCGTTAATTGCTCCTTGATGAACGTCTTGCCTTCAACCACCATGTACTCAGGCTCCATGCCCATTGCGGTCTTCCCTCCCCGGCGCACTATAGCAGAGTCCTTTCCAAGCCTGCAAATCTGTCCGTGTGAGTGACGGTTCAGCCTCCTCTTCCCTTCTGTCGTCTTGATCATTCAGGGGTGTCTGTATACAATGGGCCGGCTTTTTTGCCTTGCGCTCGGCTCGATGAGCCGGAGCACGTACGGCGTGGCGCTGCATGAGGCTAGGCTTGCCGGCGGGGAAGCTCAGTTTTGGGGGCAACGCTCGGGTCATGAAGGGAGGACGGCTCTGTGGATATGTCAATGATTGTCTTTGTCTTTGCGATTGCAGCCGCGGTCGCGGGAATCGGGTATGGCCTGTATCTCACCTTCTGGGTGATGAAGCTTCCTGCTGGCAGCAAGGAGATGCAGCAGATCGCGCAGGCGATCCAAGAGGGAGCCGCTGCCTATCTGAACCGCCAATACCGAACTGTTGGGATGGTTGCAGCAGGATTGTTCCTGATTCTGTGGCTGGCTGGGTTCTGGTCGGACCGGTTTGGATTGCTCACCGCGGTCGGGTTCTTGGTCGGAGCGGTGGCCTCGGCGACGGCTGGGTATGTAGGGATGAACATCGCCGTTCGGGCCAATGTCCGGACGGCTCAGGCGGCGCATAATGGGCTTAACTCGGCGTTAACCGTAGCGTTCCGGGGTGGGGCCGTGACCGGGCTCCTGGTGATCGGCCTGGGGTTGTTGGCGCTCACTGTGTTCTACGCGATCGCATCAACCATCGCGGGGCAGGACAGGGCCGTTCACGCTCTGTTGAGTCTCGGGTTCGGTGGGAGCCTGATCTCCGTGTTTGCGCGTGTGGGTGGAGGGATTTATACCAAAGCGGCGGATGTGGGGGCTGACCTGGTTGGAAAGGTCGAAGCGGGTATTCCGGAAGACGATCCACGGAATCCGGCGGTGATCGCGGACAATGTCGGCGACAATGTCGGGGATTGCGCCGGCATGGCGGCCGATCTGTTTGAGACCTATGCGGTCACCACGGTGGCGGCGATGGTGCTGGCCTTTACGCTGTTCAAGGGACAGGCGGAGCCGCTTTTGTATCCGCTTGCCCTGGGCGGACTCACGATTCTCGCGACCATTGTCGGCATTTTGTTTGTCAAGGTGGGTCCGGGTGGTGGGATCATGTCGGCGCTCTACAAGGGGCTCTTTGTGGCCGGCGGCATCGCCGCGGTGGCGTTTTATCCGATCACGATCCGGATCATGGAGGGGGTCGGGGGTGTCAGCGGAGGCAGCTATTACATCGCCGCGCTGATCGGGTTGGCGGTGACCCTGGCACTGGTCTTCATCACGGACTATTACACGTCCAAAAGTTACCCGCCGGTGCGCGAGATCGCTAAGGCCAGCGAGACCGGCCATGCGACCAACATTATCGCAGGGCTGGCGGTGGGGATGCAGGCGACGGCCTGGCCGGTGGTAGTGATCGCGGCTGCAATCCTGGCCAGCTTCTGGGTCTGCGGAGGAGCCGACCAGGGGGGCTTGTACGGCGTGGCGGTGGCAGCGGTGTCCATGTTGTCCATGGCAGGGATCGTGGTGGCGATTGATGCGTTCGGACCGATCACTGACAATGCCGGCGGCATCGCTGAAATGGCCCATCTGGGGAAGGATGTCCGCAACATTACCGATCCGTTGGATGCGGTGGGCAATACCACCAAGGCCGTGACGAAAGGCTACGCGATTGGATCAGCGGGGCTGGCAGCAGTGGTGTTGTTCGCCGAATACGCTCGATCAGTGGTAGGGGGACACAGCGTCAGCGGATTCGAACTGTCCAACCCGGATGTGCTGGTCGGGCTGTTTCTGGGAGGGATGTTGCCCTTCCTCTTCGGTGCGATGTGCCTGAAGGCGGTCGGCCAAGCCGGGGGCTTGATCGTCGAGGAAGTGCGACGGCAGTTCCGGACCATCCCGGGCATCATGCAAGGTACGGCGAAACCAGAATACGGGACCTCCG
>Ga0209861_1000004_pt1 | contig 29908 bp, 39 predicted proteins | sample GWRWS2_30_40_FD_187245 | JGI IMG/M metagenome (GOLD analysis project Ga0209861, IMG submission 187245) | Riverbed sediment microbial communities from areas with vegetation nearby in Columbia River, Washington, USA - GW-RW S2_30_40 (SPAdes)... | ecosystem: Environmental > Aquatic > Freshwater >...
TGGGTGGGATGGTGAAGAGATGACGAACGGATTGCTTGGCAAGAAGCTTGGGATGACCCAGGTGTATGACGGCGAGGGTCGGCTTATCCCGGTCACGGTGATTGAAGCGGGACCCTGCCGGGTTGTGCAAGTCAAGACGCCCGATCGTCATGGCTATGAGGCGGTACAGCTTGCCTTCGGTGAGGTGCGAGAGCGCAAGCTTACGAAAGCGGAACTGGGGCATCTGAAGACGGCGCAAGTCCCTCCGAGCCGCTGGCTACGGGAGTTTCGGAAGCTTGGAGACGTTCAGGCCGGACAAGTGATCAAGGCGGACCTGTTTCAGAAGGGCGAGTGGGTCGATGTGATAGGGACCTCGAAGGGAAAGGGCTTTCAGGGAGTCGTCAAACGGCACCATTATAAAGGTGGGCCTGAGACTCACGGATCGATGTTCCACCGGGCTCCCGGCTCCATCGGAAGCAGCTCCTACCCGTCCAGGGTCTGGAAGAACAAGACGCTTCCTGGACACATGGGAAGTGAGCGGGTAACAGTCCAGCGTTTGAAGGTTGTGGAAACCCGTCCGGATGAAAATCTCCTCTTTGTGAGCGGTGCGGTTCCTGGCGCCACGAACGGACTGGTGGTGGTCCGAAAGTCCAAGAAGAGCTAGCGTATGCCGACTGTCGAGATCCTGGATCTCCATAAACGGAAGGTGGGATCAGTCGAGCTCCCCGACTCTGTATTCGGTGCAGCGCCGGATCGGTCCCTGCTACACGAAGCCGTCGTGATGCAGCGGGCCTGCATGCGACAGGGAACCGCCTCAACCTTGAAGCGAGGGGAGGTCAGCGGGTCCGGGAGAAAGCCCTGGAAACAAAAGCACACGGGCCGTGCACGAGTTGGGTCGATTCGCTCGCCCATATGGCGTCACGGCGGCACGGTGTTCGGTCCACGGCCGCGCAGTTACGCCTTTGCCTTTCCGAAGAAGAAGTATCGGGCGGCCTTGCGCAATGCACTGTCCACGAAGCTGGCGGCTGGCGGGATTCTGGTCGTGTCGGATCTGTCGATCGAAGCCCCAAAGACGCGACTGCTTGCCAAGGCGCTGACTCAGTTGGGGCTGACCGCCAAGACACTGATCGTCGTCGGAGCGGGTGACACCGATTTGGAGCGAGCTGCCCGTAATCTTTCCCAGGTGAAGCTGGTGAAATCACAGGAACTCAATGTCTATGATGTGCTGCGGTACGACGTGATCGTGATCCCGGAGCGGGAATTGCCGCGCCTGCAGGAGGTCTGGTCATGAAACAAGGGCTCCACGACGTGCTGGTCAGACCGCTGCTGACCGAAAAAATCACGGCTATGCGCGAGAGCGGGAACAAAGTCGGATTTGTGGTGAGGGCAGAGGCGAATCGCATCCAGATTAAGCGGGCGGTGGAATCGGCGCTCAAGGTGAGGGTCGAGCGCGTGAACGTTCTGAACGTCATGGGGAAAACGAAGCGACTCGGCCGGTTTGCTGGTAAGAAGCCTGATTGGAAGAAAGCCATCGTGACGTTGAAAGAGGGCGAAAAATTGGAGATGTACGAGAGTGTATAGAAAGGTGAACAGGGCTGAGCCCCGGTGCTCCCGGAGCGCGCACGCTAAGAAGGTGCTCGCTCGACGGGCGCAGTAGGTGCTCAGCTCAGTCCACCTGGAGAGGTGAGGGGTGAAAGAACAGTGGGGCTGAAACAATATCGGCCGACTTCGCCGGGACGACGGGCCATGACTGTCCTGTCCGGTGAAGATCTGACCAGAAAGAAACCAGAGAAAGCTCTGACGGAATCCCACCCTCGTTCCGGTGGGCGGAACAGGGATGGCCGTATGACCGTCAGGGCTCGCGGCAGCGGCCACAAGCGGCTCTACCGGCGGGTGGATTTCAGGCGGGACAAGGTAGGCATTCCGGCGAAAGTGACTGCAATCGAATATGATCCCAATCGGTCTGCACGGATCGCGCTCCTGCAGTACCCCGATGGGGAGAAACGGTATATTCTGGCGCCGCTCGGGCTGGCGGTGAAGGATACGGTGCAGTCTGGTCCGAACGTTGAGGTGAGACCGGGCAATGCGCTTTCCCTGGCGAACATGCCCTTGGGGACGATGATTCATAACATCGAACTGAAACCAGGAGGGGGCGGGCAACTGATCCGTAGCGCCGGCAGCTTTGCGCAGGTGATGGGTCGTGATGGAGCCTATGTGCAGATTCGTCTGAAGTCGGGTGAGATGCGCCGGATCCTCGGGACTTGCATGGCCACGGTGGGTCAAGTCGGCAATCTTGATCATGGGAATATTTCCATCGGCAAAGCGGGTCGGTCTCGGTGGAAAGGGTGGCGCCCGAATGTGCGCGGGGTGGCCATGAATCCGGTGGATCACCCTCATGGAGGCGGAGAGGGAAAGTCCGGCCAGGGGAATCCCCATCCGGTGTCCCCGTGGGGACTCCCGACGAAAGGGTATAAGACCCGGCAAAACAAGGCGACCGACAAGTTCATCATCGCACGGCGCAAGAAATAGCAATATTGAATTGTGAGTCGTGAATTGAGGATTTAGGGAAGGCGCAATTGAACATTCGAGGGAACCATGCCTCGTTCGGTTAGCAAAGGCCCGTTTGTGGATGCCCATCTGCTCAAGAAAGTGGAGCAGATGAGCGTGACGAGGGACCGAAAAATCATCAAAACCTGGTCCCGGCGTTCCACCGTGATTCCGGACATGATCGGCCATACCTTCGCGGTTCACAACGGCAAAAAGTTCATCCCGGTGTTCGTGACGGAAAATATGGTTGGTCACAAATTGGGTGAGTTTTCGCCCACTCGATTCTTCAAGGGCCATGGGGCTGTAAGGACCGAGAAGGCAGTGCCGCTGAAGTAGGGCGTTAACCGTTATTCGTGAATCGTTAAACGTGCAATAGTCCGGATCGGGGCATTCGACGTCGTGCGATTAACGGTGCACGTTTAACGAATAACGGGAGTTCCAAGATGCCGGAGGCGAAGGCGATTCTAAGATTCGTGCGGATAGCTCCGCGGAAGGCTCGTGCCGTGGTCGATTTGATCCGTGGACAGCAGGTTCCGCATGCCCTGACGTTGCTCAAGTATACTCCCCGGTCGGCGGCCAAGGTCGTCGAAAAAGTGCTGCGATCGGCGGTGGCGAACGCCGAACAAAAGGAGATGGGTGACAGCGATGAGATGAGGGTCTCCAGGGCGTACGTGGATGGCGGCCCGACCTATAAGCGTTTTCGGGCTCGTTCGATGGGACGGGCCAATCCGATCCACAAGCGGACCAGCCATATCACGATTGTTGTCGAGGGAGCCGGGACTGCACCACGAAAGTGAGCCGATAAGGATGACAGTCGAGCGGGAGCAGAGATAAGTCGGGAGGGACGAGTAGAGGTTATGGGACAGAAAACGCACCCGGTAGGATACCGATTAGGCTACAACCGAACGTGGAGTTCGAGGTGGTATGCGGGGAAAGATTTTGCCAGGCTCCTTCATGCGGATATCCAGATCCGCAAGATGGTCAAGCAAAAGCTCTACCACGCCGGCGTCTCGCGGGTCGAGATCGAGCGGTCTGGTGATCAGACCAAGGTCATTATTCATACCGCTCGGCCGGGTATCATTATTGGGCGCAAAGGCGCCGAGATCGATAAGTTGAAAGCCTCTCTCGAAAAGCAATACGGCACCCAGGTTTATATTACGGTCAAAGAGATCAAAAAGCCCGAGCTGGACGCGCAACTCGTGAGCGAGAACATTGCCGTGCAGCTCGAAAAGCGGGTGGCGTTTCGCCGGGCCATGAAGCGAAGCGTCGCGGCGGCGCTCAGGCTCGGCGCGCAAGGCATACGCGTCACCTGCGCGGGGCGTTTGGGCGGAGCTGAAATTGCCCGGACCGAATGGTATCGCGAGGGACGTGTTCCACTGCATACCCTCCGCGCCTACATCGATTATGGGTTTGCCGAGGCCCATACGACCATGGGACAGATCGGGGTGAAGACCTGGATTTATAAAGGAGAGGCGCTTCCCGCCCTGCCGGAGAAGGCCGACAGCGCGTTCGATCGCAGGTAGAGAGGGAGCCGAATCTTCAGCCGAAGACCTTTGATCTCGGAGAACGGTTGTGCTCGCGCCCAAGAAGGTCAAGTTCAGGAAGATGCAAAAAGGGCGGATGCGCGGGAAAGCCTACCGTGGCGGGCACATCACGCTCGGCGAGTTTGGTCTGAAAGCGCTCGAACCTGGGCGGATCACCAGTCGTCAGATTGAAGCGGCCCGGATTGCGATCACCAGGTACGTCAAGCGTGGCGGGCAAGTCTGGACGCGCATTTTCCCGGACAAACCCGTGACGAAGAAGCCGGCTGAGACACGGATGGGCAAAGGGAAGGGAAACCCGGAGTTGTGGGTGGCTGTGGTGAAGCCGGGTCGAATCCTCTACGAGATGGACGGGGTAACTCGCGAGGTGGCCCTTGAAGCCTTTCGATTGGCTGCGCACAAGCTGCCGGTTGCGACGAAGTTCGTGGCCCGTGGAATATTCTAGTCCTCGACACGGGCCGGCCTGAGAAGGAAGAAGCCTCATGGAGATGAAAGAGCTCAGAGACATGGTGGACGCCGAGCTGGTCGAGAAGGAACAGCAGCTCAGGCAGGAACTGTTTAACCTGCGGTTTCAGCTTGCCACTGGACGGATCGAGAATCCCATGCGGATCCGACAGACCCGGCACGACCTTGCGCGGGTGAAGACGGTTCGGCGACAGCATGCGATGACCAGTACGCCGCCGGCCGGCAAGGGCAGGGGATGAGCGGGATGGGGAGCAAAGTCAAGAAGCGGCGGGAATGGGTCGGGAACGTCATCAGTGACAAAATGAATAAGACCGTGGTCGTCGCAGTGGACCGGTTCGTCCCGCATCCGTTCTATCGGAAGTTCATGCGTCGGGTGACCAAGCTGAAGGCCCACGATGAGCAGAACCTGAGTAAGGTGGGGGACCGGGTCAAGTTGATCGAGACCAGGCCGATCAGCAAAGAGAAGCACTGGAGGGTCGTACAGATTCTGGAGCGGGGCCGGGCTGATTCCTAAAGCAGTGCTAAGCGTTGAGTTTGGAGTCCTTGGTTCTAAACTCACAACTCAAAATTCAAAACTGGTGGGCGATCATGGTCCAGAGTTACAGTTATCTCGACGTAGCCGACAACTCGGGCGCCAAGCAGGTGATGTGTTTCCATGTCCTTGGCGGGTCGAAGCGACGGTACGGCTCGCTCGGGGATGTGGTGGTCGTCGCGGTGAAAGAAGCAATCCCGCAGGCCACGGTCAAGAAGGGAGACGTGAGCAGGGCCGTAATTGTCCGGACGACCAAAGGGGTCCGTCGAGAAGATGGGTCCTACATCAAGTTCGACCGGAATGCCTGCGTCCTGATCAACGCCCAGGGCGAGCCGATCGGCACACGCATCTTTGGTCCGGTGGCGAGAGAGCTGCGCTGGAAGAAATTCATGAAGATCATTTCGTTGGCACCCGAAGTTCTGTAACGGGTGAGGTTCGCGGGCATGGTCGAACAGGCGGTCTCGAAAACGAAACTCAAGAAGGGCGATACCGTCATGATCATCGCTGGCCGCGAACGTGGGAAGACCGGCAAGGTCCTGTCCCTGAATCTGACGGAGGGGAAGCTGACCGTCGAGAAGCTGAACATCATCAAGCGCCATACCAAGCCCAGTCAGAGGAACCGGCAGGGCGGGATCCTGGAGCGGGAAGCGCCCCTGGTGCTATCCAATGTGATGTTGTATTGCGGGAATTGCCAGAAGCCGGTACGCATCGGGATCAAAGCGCTGGAAGACGGGCGACGGGCGCGCATCTGCAAGAAATGCAAGGAAGTGATCGAATAGGTTGAAGGTAGACAGAGGAAGGAGTCATGGCCAAGTCTGAAAAAGGGTCGGCCGGTAAGGTGGTGGAGAAGAAAGCGGCTCCGAAGAAGGAGGCGGCCCCAGCCGGCAAAGACGAGGGTAAAGAGGCCGGGAAAGCGCCGGATGGCCCCAAACTCCCGCCCCGTCTCAAGGACACCTATCGTCGTCAGGTCGTGCCGGCTTTGATGAAAGAGTTTTCCTACAAAAACCCCATGCAAGTGCCGAGGCTGGAGCGGATCGTGTTGAATGTAGGGATGGGGGAGGCGATCCAGAACGTAAAGTTGTTGGAAAACGCCAGCACCGAGCTCGGTGTGGTGACGGGGCAGCGGCCGGTCATCACCAAAGCCAAGAAAGCGATTGCCGGATTCAAGCTTCGCCAAGGGATGCCCATCGGGGTCAAGGTCACGCTCAGGAGCGATCGCATGTATGAATTCCTCGACCGACTGGTGAGCGTGGCGTTACCGAGGATTCGTGATTTCCGGGGGGTCTCTCCCAAGGCATTCGACGGGCGGGGGAACTACACGCTGGGGCTCAAGGAGCAGTTGATTTTCCCGGAAATCAAGTACGATAGCGTCGCGTCGATCCACGGGATGGACATCACGATTGTCACGACGGCGAAGACGAACGACGAAGGAAAAGCGTTGTTGCGTCACCTGGGCATGCCCTTCCGGACTTCATGAATGACGAAGTATGAGCCGTGAGTAGGAGTGAGGACCGCTACCCCTCCCGATCGTCGTCGAACTGGAGATAGCACGTGTCACGAAAAGCCTTGCGGCTGAAAGCAGCGAGCAAACAAAAATTCAAGGTCAGGGGCTATAACCGTTGTCCTCTTTGCGGCCGCGTCAGAGGCTTTCTCCGGCGCTTCAGAATGTGCAGGATATGTTTTCGATTTTTAAGCCTGCGTGGGGAAATCCCCGGTGTGACGAAGGCAAGCTGGTAGCACTTACGCTGACAGTGGAGAGTTTTGAGTTCTCAGTGTCGAGTTCAAGGCACACTCAAGACTCATGACTCAAACCTACTAACTGGGTTCAAGCCATGATGACCGACCCGATTGCCGATCTGCTGATTCGGATTCAAAACGGAGCCAAGCGTGGGCACGAGACGGTGACAGCGCCAGCCTCTAAGCTGAAAGCTGAAGTGCTCCGGGTTCTGAAGGCTGAGGGGTTTATCCGCGGCTACGAGCAGATCGATGTCGATGGACTGCCGATATTGCGGATTCAGTTGCGCTACGTGGCAGAGCGACAACCCATGATCACCGCCTTGCGTCGGGTCAGTAAGCCGGGCAAACGCGTCTATGTTGGCAGGCGGAATGTGGTGCGGGTGCGGAGCGGCATGGGGCTTTCGATCCTCTCGACTTCCAAGGGCGTCATGACCGATCAAGCGTCACGGCGCGCGGGCTTGGGCGGCGAAGTCCTCTGTTATGTCTGGTAGGTGGGCGCAGAGGGCTGGGATGCCCCTGTGTTCGCGCACCGCGCGCACTCAATAATATAGGAAAGCGAGTCATGTCACGGATCGGACGAAAACCGATTCCGATTCCATCGGGGGTGGAGGTCAACGTCTCCGGTGATCTGGTCTCGGTCAAGGGACCGCTGGGACGTCTGGAGTGGACACTTGTCCCTGCCATACGGGTAGCGGTGGTGGATGGTTGCGTGCAGGCGAGTCGCTCGGGCGACGAGGCCGATGTCAGGGCTCTCCACGGGCTTGTCCGCGCCGAGATCAACAATATGATCCAGGGTGTCACGAAGGGCTATGAGCGTTCGCTTGAAATCACGGGCGTCGGGTACAAGGCGCAGGTCCAGGGCCAAACGGTCAATGTGAGCGTGGGGTACACGCAGCCGGTGGAAGTCCTTCTTCCGTCCGGCATCCAGGCGAAGGTCGATAAGCAGACGATCATCACGATTCGCGGGACTGACAAACGAAAGGTCGGTCAGGTCGCCGCGGATTTCCGCCGGATCAAGCCGCCTGACGTCTATAAGCAGAAGGGCATCAGGTATGCGGGAGAGGTGCTCCGTAAGAAAGAGGGTAAGACCGGAAAATAAGGTGACGGCATGACCACTGTGGAGAAAAAGGGGGCGCTCAAGCGGAGGCAGCAGCGCGTCCGTCAGCGCGTCTTTGGGACGCAAGCCCGCCCGCGTCTGAATGTGTTTCGAAGCAAGAGTCATATCTATGCTCAGTTGATTGATGACACCAAGGGACGCACGCTGGCCGCGGCCTCGACCCTGGATGAGGCCTTACGGAAGTCCCTTGGGTCAAGCGGCACCATCGAGGCCGCGAAGGCGGTTGGTAAGCTCTTAGCGGAGCGTGCCAAGGCGGTAAAGGTCGGAGCCGTGGTCTTCGATCGAGGCGGACGGTTGTACCATGGCCGCGTCAAGGCGCTGGCCGAAGCCTCGCGCGAGGGAGGGCTGAAGTTCTGAACATCGTGCAACGAATAGCTGATCGCTAGAAGCGATGACTTCAGAGACCTAAGCTGCCAGCTGTTCGCGGTGGGCTGCCAGCTCGTGAAAGAGAGGAGTAGGACTTGCGAGTTAATCCTGACGAACTCAGTCTCAAAGACAAGGTGGTCTTCATCAACCGGGTCGCCAAGGTGGTCAAGGGCGGCAAGCGGTTTAATTTCTGCGCGCTGGTCGTAGTGGGTGATGGCCAGGGCTGGGTGGGGATCGGCAAAGGGAAAGCCGTCGAGGTGCCGGTCGCGATTTCAAAAGCCGTCGAACATGCCAAGAAGCATCTGGTACGGATTCCGCTTCGGGGGGGGACGATTCCTCATGAGGTTCACGGACTCTTCGGCGGAGAACACGTGTTGCTCAAGCCTGCGTCGGAGGGGACCGGCATCATTGCCGGCGGGGCCGTGCGTGCGGTGGTAGAGCTGGCCGGCGCGCACAACATCATTGCAAAGACGCTGGGACGGGGGAACCCCTTCAACACCGTGCGGGCGACTCTGGACGGGTTATGTCAGCTCAGGGACCCGGACGAAGTGGCGCGCATTCGCCGGGAGCAGGCTGGGTAGGGATATGGCAAAGACTGCTCCGCCAGGGGGGATGCTTGCGATCACGCTCGTACGCAGTGCGATTGGGACTCCTTATCGACACCGGCTCGTGCTCCGTGGTCTTGGGCTTCGGAAACTTCACCAGACGGTCACCCATCGCGATAGCCTGCAAGTGAGAGGGATGATTCATAAGGTCGGCTATCTACTGAAAGTGGACGCACGATGAAGTTACACGAACTGGCCCCGGCTCGTGGGGCCAAGCGGAAGCGGAAACGGATCGGCAGAGGTCCTGGCTCTGGACACGGGAAAACGGCGACCAAAGGACACAAAGGATTGCTGGCCAGGTCCGGAGGAGGGAAGCGGCCCGGGTTCGAGGGAGGACAGATGCCCCTCGTCCGTCGCTTGCCCAAGTATGGATTCCACAATCCATTCCGGTTGGAGTACGCCATTGTGAACCTCAAGACGCTGAATGCGCTCGGTGCCGTGGAGCACGTCACGCCCCAGGTCTTGATCGATGCAGGGCTCGTCAAGCGGAAGACTCGGTTGGTGAAGATCCTTGGTCTCGGAGAGGTTGGAAGGCCACTTGTTGTGCAAGCCCACAAGTTCAGCAAATCGGCGATGGACAAGATCCAGGCTGCCGGGGGAAGGGCTGAGGTCATCCACAGTGTTTGAACGACTCCTGGCCAGTTTTCAGAATATCCTGAAAATACCAGAGCTGCGTACCCGTATCCTGTTCACGCTGACGATGCTGGCGGTCTATCGGGTGGGAGCCCATATTCCGACCCCCGGGATTAATAACGAAGAGCTCTCGAAGTTCTTGCTGGAAAAGGGCGGGTCGCTGCTCGGATTTCTGGACATCTTCTCCGGCGGAGCCCTGTCACGACTGACGATTTTTGCGCTCGGCATCATGCCGTATATCAGCGCGTCGATTATTTTGCAATTGCTCACCGTCGTGATTCCTCATCTGGCCAAGCTGGCCAAGGAAGGTGAACGCGGGCGGAAGAAGATCATCCAGTACACCCGCTATGGGACGATCGGTATCGCGCTGATCCAAGGGTTCGGCATCGCGGTTGGCCTGGAGGGAATGAATCAGGGCGCGTTCGTCATGAGCCCAGGCTGGCCGTTCCGCCTCATGACCGTCATCACCCTGACCGCTGGCACGGCGTTCCTCATGTGGCTGGGGGAGCAGATCACCGAGCGCGGGATCGGCAACGGTATTTCCTTGATCATCTTTGCGGGCATTGTGGCCCGATTGCCGAGCGCGGTCGCGCAGACCTTCGATCTGTATCAGGTGGGGCAATTGAGCTTTCTGCTCTTGGTCGCGCTCGTGTTCATTATGCTGGGGGTTGTGGCGGCGATTGTCTTTCTTGAAAGCGGTCGGCGGAAGATCCCGGTCCAGTACGCCAAGCGAGTGATCGGACGACGGGTCTATGGAGGGCAGAGCACCCATATTCCGCTGAAGATCAACACGGCCGGCGTCATCCCTCCGATCTTTGCCTCATCGATCATCGCGTTTCCGGCTACGATCGCCGGCTTCATTCAGGTTCCCTGGGTGCAGTCCTTGGGCACCCAACTGTCGCCGGGCTCGATGCTCTATACGATCATGTATGTCGGGTTGATCATTTTTTTCTGCTTTTTTTATACGGCCGTGGTGCTGAATCCGATAGACATGGCTGACAACATGAAGAAATACGGCGGGTTCATCCCGGGCATCCGCCCAGGTCAACGGACCTCGGATTATATCTATAAGCTGTTGACGCGTATTACCTTCGGGGGGTCGATTTATCTGGCCGCGGTGTGTGTGGTCCCGGAATTCCTGATCTATAAGCTGAACGTCCCCTTCTACTTCGGAGGGACGTCGCTGTTGATCGTGATCGGGGTCGGCTTGGACACGGCCCAGCAGATCGAATCGCATATGTTGATGAGAAACTACGAAGGGTTCCTCGCGAAGGGTCGACTCAAGGGGCGGAGCGGTTGAGGCGCCTCCATGCGACTGGTCTTTCTGGGCGCGCCGGGGGCCGGAAAAGGGACACAGGCGGAGTTGGTGGCTTCGAAGTTCCACCGGCCCAGGATCTCCACAGGGGACATCCTGCGAGAGGCGGTCCGGAACAAAACCGCCTTGGGGCTTGAAGCGAAGGCCTGTATGGATCAGGGGAAACTGGTGCCGGATGCGGTGGTCGTGGGCATTGTGAAAGAGAAGCTAGCCGAGCCGGTCTGCGCGGCGGGCTTTCTCCTTGACGGATTCCCCAGGACCGTGCCGCAGGCCGAAGCCCTGTCGAACATCCTGGATTCGAGACGGCAACGACTTGATCGAGTGATCAATGTGCTCGTCTCGCGCGAGGACATCGTGCGGCGATTGAGTGGGCGGCGGAGTTGTGCGAAATGCCAGGCGGTGTTTCATGTGGATTTCGCCCGTCCGCAGCGCGACGGCGTCTGTGACCGGTGCGGGGGCGAGCTCATTCAGCGAAGCGACGACCGGAGAGAGATCGTGGAGAATCGGCTTGCGGTGTACGAAGTTCAAACCGCACCGCTCATCGACTATTATCGGCGAAAAGGCCTTCTGTCCGAGCTTGACGGGTCAGGCTCAGTCGAAGCGGTGCATCAGCGGATGGTTGGGCTATTGACGGCGCAGGGACTGTCGTGATCATCCTCAAGACTCAGGACGAAATCGAGGTGATGGCGAGAGCGTCCAAGCTGGTTGCCGAGACGCTCCAGGCCCTGAAGCGGGAGGTGCGTCCTGGCATCGCGACGGAAGAGTTGGACCGGCTTGCCGAAGAGTTCATTCGCGCGCGTGGCGGAGTGCCTGCCTTCAAGGGATATCGAAACTATCCCAAGACGCTCTGCGCGTCAGTCAACGACGAGGTAGTGCACGGCATCCCGTCAAAGCGGGTGCTGAAGGACGGGGATATCGTCGGACTCGATCTTGGCGCGATTGTTGACGGATTCTATGGCGACTCCGCCGTCACCGTTCCAGTCGGTGCCATCCCCCCCGAGGTGGGGGAGCTCCTGCGCGTGACGGAGGAAGCCCTCTACAAGGGAATCGAGCAGGCGATCGTAGGCAATCGACTGTCTGACATCTCTCATGCAATCCAGCGGCACGCTGAAGCGGCGGGGTTTTCAGTCGTAACCGATTTTGTTGGCCATGGAATCGGTCAGCAGTTGCATGAAGAGCCGCAGATCCCTAATTATGGCAAACCGGGACAGGGGCCGCGTCTCCAGGTGGGGATGGTGCTGGCGATCGAGCCGATGATCAATATGGGGGGAAGTGCGGTGCGCGTGCTCGAGGATCAGTGGACGGCGGTAACGAGAGACGGGAGTCTGTCGGCTCATTTTGAGCACACCATCGCCGTCCAGACCAGCGGATCCCCCAGGATCCTCACGAAACTGTAAGGCGACGGACCCACGTGAGCCGAGCAAGCGAGCGGGCGGAGTGAGATGCCGAAGGAAGGCGTCATTGAGGTTCAAGGGACGATCACCGAGACGCTTCCGAACGCCATGTTCCGAGTCCAGTTGGACAACGGACACAAGATCCTGGCGCACATTTCCGGGAAGATGCGGATGCACTTTATTCGGATTCTTCCCGGAGATAAGGTCACGGTGGAACTGTCCCCCTATGATCTGACGAGGGGGAGGATTACGTACCGGTTTAAGTAAGGCAGTGAATAGTTTGGAGTTCGAAGTGTTGAGTCGTGGGGAGGACGAGTCTCTCCTCCAAACCAAACACTCAAAACTATTCACTCAAGACTAGGTGTCAATATGAAGGTCAAATCCTCGGTCAAGCCGATCTGCTCAAAGTGCAAAGTCCTCCGTCGGCGGGGTGTGGTGCGGGTACTGTGCGAAAACCCACGGCACAAGCAGCGGCAAGGGTGAAGAGCGTCGGGTGGCTGGGCAGGCCTCCGTGCTCACGCAGCGCGCACGATCAGAATGTGCTCGCTGGACGTGCGCAGTAGAGGCCAGCCCAGGCCACCCTATGATAAGAGAAGGAAGAGAGTGAACGCGTAGCTGGTCAGTGGGGAGGGAGTATGGCTCGGATTGCGGGTGTGGATTTACCCAGAGAGAAACGGGTGGATATCGGGTTGACCTATATTTTCGGAATCGGTCGTGCGTCCGCTCTGCAGATCCTGAAGAAATCCGGGGTCGGCGGTGCGACCCGCGTCAAGGATCTGAGCGAAGAGGAAATTGTCAAGTTGCGAGAAGTCATCGAACGTGATCACCAGGTGGAAGGGGATCTTCGCAAGGAGGTCTCGATGGGCATCAAGCGCTTGGTGGACACGGGCACCTATCGTGGGCTGCGACATCGGAAGAGCCTGCCGGTCCGGGGGCAACGGACCAGGACCAACGCTCGAACCAGAAAGGGTAAGCGCGCGGCCATCGGAAAGGCGCGGAAACCTGCTGCGCCCGTCGCCGGTGCGTAACCGAAACGGCACGCTACAGAGTAGGAGCCAGGCATGAGCGTCAAGAAAGGGAAGAAAAAGGAACGTAAGACGGTTCAGAGTGGGATCGCCCACATTCAAGCCTCGTTCAACAACACGATCGTCACCATCACTGATATGAGCGGCAATACCGTCGTGTGGGCGAGCTCGGGCAATCAAGGGTTCAAGGGATCGCGCAAGAGCACGCCGTTTGCGGCTCAACGGGCCGGGGAAACCGCGGCGAGGAAAGCGATGGAGCATGGGATGCGACAGGTTGATGTCTATGTGAATGGACCCGGCGCGGGCCGTGAGTCCGCGATCCGCTCGCTGCAAGGGGCCGGTCTTCGGATCAATCTGATCCGTGACGTCACGCCGATTCCCCACAACGGGTGTCGGCCTCCGAAGCGGAGGCGAGTCTAGAAGAATTTGGTGATTGTGAGATTTGATGATCTGGTGATTGCTTCATTGGCAATGATTCAATCCCCCGATGACTCAATGAAACAATTCTGAGGAGGAAACCGCAGTGGCCAAGTATCGGGGTCCAGTCTGTCGGCTGTGCCGACGAGAAGGCGAGAAGTTGTTTCTCAAAGGTTCTCGATGCATGACTGAAAAGTGCGCGATCGAACGCCGGAGCTATCCGCCCGGACAACATGGGCAGGGGCGCCAGCGCGCCTCTGAATACAGCGCGCAATTGCGCGAGAAACAGAAGTTGAAGCGCATCTACGGACTGCTGGAACGGCAATTCCGCGGGGTCTTTGCGAAGGCGGAACGCCAGGCCGGTATAACGGGTGATCACTTGTTGAAGCGGCTGGAGTGTCGGCTGGACAACGTCGTGTATCGGCTCGGCTTCGCTTCTTCGCGCAAGGAGGCAAGGCAATTGGTGAACCACGGACATCTCCTCCTGAACGGGAGAAAGGCTGATGTGCCCGCGTTGGTGGTGAAAGTCGGTGATCAGATCGAAATCCGTCAGCGAAGTCGTGAGATCATTCCTATCCAATCGGCGCTCGAGGCGGTCGAGGGACGGGGAATTCCCGGCTGGTTGGAACTCGACAAGGCCGCGTTCAGGGGAACGGTTCGTGGCCTTCCGACCAAGGAGGAGATCACGCTGCCGGTCAACGAGCAAATGGTGGTCGAATTGTATTCCAGGTAGCGCATGGCCCGATGCTGTGGTCATGGCCAGGCAAGGACACGGCCCATGGGCGTACAGGCGAACGAGACGAGACGAAGGGGGAACCATGATTAAGGCGATGAAGGACTTTCAGATCCCGATGCGGGTCGAGGTCGACAAGGAAACGCTGTCCCCGACTTACGGCAAGTTCTCTACGGAAGCCTTCGAGAGAGGGTTTGGGACGACCATCGGTAACTCCCTGCGTCGTGTACTGCTGTCGTCTCTCACCGGAGCGGCGGTGACGACGGTGCGGATCGAGAGCGTGTTGCACGAGTTTTCTACGATCCCAGGGGTGACGGAGGATGTCACCGGGATCATTCTGAACGTGAAAAGCCTGCGGTTGAAGCTGCACACCGACAAGCCGAAGACGATCCGTCTCAGGAAAAAAGGGCCGGGAGAGGCCAAGGGGTCGGACATCATTCACGACGCGGATGTCGTCATTCTCACCCCGGATCTCCATATCGCCACGCTGGACAAGGAAGCGACGCTGGACATAGAGATGGTCGTCAAGCCTGGGCGTGGATATATTCCGGCCGAGCGGAATAAGGAAGAAGGATTGCCCATTGGCGTCATCGCCGTGGACTCGATTTATTCCCCGATCAAACGGGTCAATTTCCACGTGGAGAATGCTCGGGTCGGCCGAGTCACGGATTACGACAAGCTCACGCTCGAGATCTGGACCGATGAAAGCATCACGCCTCGGGACGCCCTCTCCACGGCGGCGGGTATTCTGCGCGACCACCTTGATATTTTCATCCATCCTGAGGACCTTGGGGAGTCGAAGCCCGAGGCGCGAAGAGAAGAGCGAGCCCGAGAAGTCAACAAGCATCTCTTCCGGAGCGTCAATGAACTCGAACTGTCCGTCAGGGCGGCCAATTGCCTCAAGAACGCCAATATCAAGACGATCGCCGATCTGGTGCAGAAGACGGAAATGGAGATGCTGAAGACCAAGAACTTCGGCAAGAAGTCGCTCAATGAAATCAAGGAGATTCTTGCCGAGATGGGACTCAGCCTTGGAACAAAACTCGACGTGCTGCCGACGGGCGACGCCGGCGCGAAACACGACGCGTGAGCGCGAGGGCACTGTGCGTCATAGGAAAAAAGGAAGGCAACTCGGACGAAAGACGAAGCACCGTCGGGCATTGTTTCGGGGCCTGGTCACGTCCTTGCTCGACCAGGAGCGGATTGAGACCACCGAAGCGAAGGCAAAGGAAATTCGAGGGTTCACCGAGCGGATGATCACGCTTGGAAAGCAGGGCGATCTGCCCGCTCGACGTCGGGCCCTCGGCTTTCTTCTGAGTAAAGACGTGGTGTCGAGGCTGTTCGGTGAAGTGGCCGAGCGGTTTCGCGATCGTCCTGGGGGCTACACACGTGTGATCAAGACCCGGCGGCGTGTGGGGGATGCGGCCAAGCTGGTTGCCATCGAGCTAGTTGAAAAAGGCGCGGGGGCGGCTCAGGTCGGGTCCGGGCACACTGATGCGGGCAAAGAGACGAAGAAACCGAAACCCACAGCGCCGACCGGCTCAAAGGCCCCTTCCGCTGAAAGCCGCGCCTCCTCCTAACGGCCCCCCCCTCTCTGACGGCGATGCCCCGCCGCGAAGTCCCATCCCTGCTGTCCTGACCCCTGCGTTGAATCGGCTGTGCCGGCTTCGAATGCCCTCGGATTGATTTACTTGCAGGCCCCCCTATGCTAATATCGTGCCAGTCGATCATTTTTATGCTGGACAGGCATTTGGGCGCAAGTGATGTGGCAGCGGTGGATCCGTGGCGGGTTACTGGTTCTGAGCGTCATTTTTACCTCCTTCCTGGTGTACCTCCTGATGACTCGCACGGAGTCAGTCTCCTCATCCCATGTGGCAAATCCGGCGACCCTCGAACGGGCTGATGCCGGTATTGACCAGTTCACGTTCACGCAATCCCGAGCTGGTGCGGTCCAGTGGGAGGTTCGCGCCCAGCGCGCTCGTGTGTTCGAAGCCGAGAATCGGGCCGTTCTCGACCAGGTCCAGGTGACACTGTATGGGAAGAAGGGGCGGGAATTGAGGTTGGAGGGAGATGAGGGAACGATTGATACCGTCAAGCGCGATTTCGTGGTTGCCCAGCGTACCGGCCTGCTTGCGGTCCAATTAGAGAGTGGCTATACGATCTACACGAATCACCTTGCGTGGACCGATGCAAGCAGAGAGATCAGCACGGGCGATCCGGTCACCATGTCGGGGCACGGATTGGATGTGAGAGGGGTGGGCTTGATAGGGAAACTGGACACGGAAGAATTCCAGGTTTTGCAAGATGTTCATGTGGAAATTGTGCAGTAACCTCGGCCTGCTTGCTCTCATCGGGGGAGCGACCGTTTCCGCAACGGAGACCAGCCTGTCCAAGCCGCTGTCGGACGCGCGGACCAGCACCACTATCACGGCCACAAAGATGACGGTTCGAAATCAGGAAAGTAAGGCGATCTTTGAAGGGGCCGTCGTGCTGACGAAGGGGACCTTGGTTGTGCACTCCGACGCGATGGTGATTTCATTCAAGCCCAGCGATCAGCCTGCTGCGGCGGCCAAGCCAGGCGATCAGAACACTCCGAGATCGAACGAGGTGGCGGGAGCCGAGAAAGGCGCGCGTGCTGGGACCGATACGCTACCGATTATGGCGAACCGCTCCGTGAGCATGATCGAGGCAACCGGACGGGTGAGGATCCAGAAGGCTGATGGAAAGGCCACATGCCGGAAGGCCGTCTATTACCAGGATGAGGAGAAGATCGTGTTGACGGGTGATCCGGTCGCTTGGCAGAAGGGAACGCGTGTCACCGGAAAACAGATCACGATGTATCTGGCCGAAGAGCGAAGCGTCGTGGAAGGGGGATCCCGGGTGATGATCGAGAATGACGGGGGAGCCGTGCGCTGATGCAACCCTGCGAAGCCATAGGCTCTGAGAAGGCTCGCCGTGTGGGGTCTGCGTCCCCGCTCTCGGATGGACGGTTGGTCGCGGTGGGGCTGACCAAGAGCTTCAAAGGACGCGCGGTCGTGAAAGGGGTTAGTCTCGAGGTCCGAGCCGGCGAAGTGGTTGGCCTGTTGGGTCCCAATGGAGCTGGCAAGACGACCATCTTTGACATGATGGTGGGATTGTGTCAGCCAGACGCCGGCACCATTCTGCTTCATGGAGAAGCGATCACCGACTTGCCGATGTATAAACGAGCACGACGGGGCATCGGGTACTTGCCGCAGGAATCGTCCGTATTTCGGCGATTGTCGGTCGAGGAGAACATCCTGGCTATTCTGGAAATGCTGGACTTGCCCGCAGAGGAACGTGCCCGCCGGCTCGAAGCCCTCCTCAAGGAGCTGGACTTGACGGCCCTCCGAACAAGCAAGGCCTATGCACTCTCCGGCGGGGAGCGGCGTCGGCTGGAGATCACTCGCGCCTTGGTCACGCGCCCTCAATTTCTGCTGCTCGATGAACCGTTCGCCGGCATAGATCCGATCGCAACGGCTGATATTCAACACATCGTAACGCGTCTCAAACAAAAGCAGATCGGAATCTTGATCACCGACCATAACGTCCAAGAGACCCTTTCGATCACTGAACGGGCCTATATCATCAACGAGGGCCATATCGTGGAATCGGGTTCGCCTGATACCATTGTCAACAGCTCCACCGCCAGAGCGGTCTATCTGGGGGAACACTTCAAGCTGTGACGCAGGGCGACGCACACGGGGTTCGGCATGAAACTGCGCCTTGATCTTCGGCTGAGTCAGAAGCTGATCATGACGCCGCAGCTGCAGCAGGCTATTAAACTGTTGCAACTGTCCAGGTTGGAGCTTCAACAGACTCTGGCACAACATCTGGACGAAAACCCGATGCTGGAAGAGTTGGAAGCTGACACTGAAGAAGGCGACGCAATCGACGGCGAGGGTGGAAGCCCCGACAAACAAGACGTGGCCCAAGCCGGGAGCGGCGAATCGGGGGAAGCCCAAGCGGAAAATTCCGAAAACCCCGAGGAGCTGTCGGCGGCCGGTTGGGAGGACTACTTTGGGAGCGATCGCCGGGCCGGTGACGCGGAGTATCCGTCCTCATCTCAAGACGAGTTTCCTTCCTACGAACAGACTGTCGCCAAACAGACCTCCCTTCAGGATTATTTGCTGTGGCAATTGGCTCTGTGCGGATTCACCGAGGGTGAGAAGGCCATCGGACGGATCATCATCGGGAACCTGGATGACGACGGCTATCTGAGGACACCTCTCAGTGAGATTGCCGCTGATGCCAGCGCCTCGGCGGAGGACGCCGAGGCGGTGTTGAAACGGATTCAGACATTTGATCCGACAGGTGTCGGAGCCAGAGACTTGGTGGAATGTCTGTTGATTCAACTGGAATTTCTCGATCGGAATCCGATGGGGCGGGCTGGAGGGCGATCCGGTGCGCTGAAGGGTCCGCTGTTGGAAGCGATTGTCGCGAATCACCTCAAGGATCTGGAAAAGAAACACTACGGACGCATTGCGAAGGCGTTGGGAGTGACGGCAGAGGAGGTGTTCCAGGCAGCTCGGGTACTCGAGGGATTGGAGCCGAAACCAGGGCGACCTTATTTTGCGGCGGACAACCACGTGATCGTGCCGGATGTCTTCGTGAGGAAGAACGAGGGCGAATGGGTGGTTCTTCTGAACGACGACGGACTGCCGCGCATGCGCATCAGCCCTTACTACAAGCAGCTGATGGCGAGCGAGAAGGGCAACTCGGATGAGACCAAAGCGTACCTGGACGAGAAGCTACGGGCGGCGCAGTGGGTCATCAGGAGCATCGAGCAGCGCAATCGAACCATTATTAAAGTGGTCGGGAGCATCGTCAAGTTCCAACAGCAGTTTTTCGAGAAAGGCATTCCGTATCTCAGGCCCCTGGTGCTCAAGCAAGTCGCCGAGGATATTGGTATGCACGAATCCACCATCAGCCGGGTGACCGCGAACAAGTATATGTACTGTCCGCAAGGAATGTTGGAGTTGAAATATTTCTTCAACACCGGCATCCAGCGTGCTGATCAGACGTCGGACATGCTGTCCTCTGTCACGGTCAAGGAGATGATTCGTAAGATGGTCGCAGAGGAAGACTCGCGCCACCCGCTCAAGGACGAGGAGATCGCGGCCAGGCTGCGAACCGGCAATGTTATGATCGCCCGTCGAACGGTGGCGAAATATCGCTCCGAAGAGAGCATTCCCTCCGCCAGTCAGCGCAAGCGGTTCTTTTAATGATGGGTCGGCGGGCAGTAGTCAGTGAGCAACGCCACACCATCACCGGCGCACCCTCATGACAAGGTGAGAAGCAGGTCGGTTCGAGCGACCCCGGGGTGCGACCGGAAGCCGGCCGGTCATCATAGAGCGGTTCCCCGGGGTTTACCGTAATCTGTTCTCAGCGGGGTGAAGGGCTGTCATGCGTGTATTCATTACCGGTCGGCATGTGAAGGTCACCGGCGCTTTGCGGCGATATATAGAGACACGCGTGAGGCGCTTGGATCGGTATGGGCTGACACTCAGGGATGTTCAGGTCGTGGTGGGTGTCGAAAAATATCGCCACATTGCGGAGGTCATCCTGACCATGAACGGGGTCGTGATCCAAGGTAAGGCCTCCACAAACGAAATGTACAGCTCGATTGATCTGGTGCTGGAAAAGATCAGCGCCCAGGTTCGCAAACGAAAGGAGCGGCGCATTCGCCACAAGCCGACCAATCAGTCGCTCCGTCAAGCTCGCAGACGTGAAGAGACCGGACCGGAGCCTGCGGGACTTACAATCGTCCGGGTGCCTCTGCGCGCACTGACTGTTGAGGAAGCCATCGGATACCTCAGTGAACAACCATCGGCGGTCTTTCTCTTCATGGACCCGATCTCGAATCAGGTCCAGGTGATGCGGCGGCTGGACAACGGGGGGATCGAGTTGATTGATCCCCGACCGGTTTCATACGGAGAGGATTGATGCAGACGCTCAATCTGGTCATCATCAGCGGCTTGTCCGGCTCAGGGAAGACCCACGCGATCAAGTGCTTAGAGGACCTGGGATGTTTCTGTGTCGACAACCTGCCTCCTTCGCTGCTTCCCAAGTTTGCGGAACTGTGTGTTCAACGAGACGGAGAGGTCAAGAATGTCGCCCTCGGCATTGATATTCGCGAACGGGGATTTTTGTCCGACCTGTTCAGCAACCTGGATCGGTTGAAGTCCCTTGGCTATTCTGTGGAGCTGGTCTTTCTTGAAGCCAGGGACGAAGTGCTCGTCCGCCGTTTCTCGGAGTCTCGCCGTCCCCATCCCCTCCTGCCACAGTCGCCTGTGTTAGAGGGCGTTCGCCTGGAGCGAGAGCGATTGCTCGAGTTGAGGCGCCGGGCCGACCGAATTCTCGATACCTCGGACCTCAGCGTTCACGAACTGAAGGATTTGCTGGCGCGTCACTATCAGCAACAGGGTCAACGTCGGCGCCTGACAATCTCGTTGATCAGCTTTGGGTTTAAGTTCGGCGTTCCCTATGACATCGACCTCTTGTTTGATGTGCGATTCCTGCGGAACCCCAACTTTGTCGCAGACCTGAAACCGCTGAACGGGGAAGATCCGCGCGTTCGGTCTTACGTGCTGGATGACGATGAGACGGTAACCTTTATCGGGCTTCTGGACGGCCTGTTCAAGTTCCTGATCCCGCTGTTCGAACGAGAGCGCCGGAGCTACCTCAGCATCGCCATCGGCTGTACCGGGGGGCGTCACCGCTCCGTGGCCGTGGCGTCCCGCTTACGAGAGGCCTTTGCCGGTCTCGGGTACGAGGTCACGCTGGTCCATCGGGACCTTCAAAAATCCTAATCATCGGCTTTCCCTCTCGTCTTGTAACCGCACGATTCTACGCCGTTTGCTTGACAGACGTAATATATTGACTATACTTGTCTCGACACCTTAAGGCATGGTCCGTTTGGGACACCGATCGACACGTGAAAAATGTAAAGGCCGCTTCGAAAAATTCCAGAAACAAGAAGTGGTACAAGACGGATCAGGTGTGCAAGTTGTTTGACGTGTCGCGCGCTACCCTCTTTCGATGGGAGCGCGAAGGGCTCATCTCTGGGCCTCCACGTGACTGGAGAAACTGGCGCCTCTATACGGTTCAGAACGTCAAAGAGATCAAGCGAATCATACAGGCTCGCAAGGTTCTGCTCTGAGAGGTTTTAGGTCATGTTTGCGCGTCTCAAATCGCTGTTCAACGTTGATCTGGGATCACTGTTGGGTTCCAAACGGCAGTTGCTGGGTCTGGACATTGGTTCCAGCGGCATCAAGCTTGTACAAATTAAGGAGGCCAAGGGTACGTACGTCCTGCAAAAGTTCGGGATAAAACCGTTAGAACCTGAGGTGATTGTGGATGGGACCGTCATGGATGAAGCCAGGGTGGTGGCGGCCATCAAGGAGCTTCTTCAGGACGCGAATATCAAACTGAAAAAGGTGGCGATCTCGATATCCGGACACTCCGTGATCGTCAAGAAAATCAGCTTGCCTCCCATGCCGGATGACGAACTCGAAGGTCAGGTCAAGCTCGCAGCCGAACAGTATATCCCGTTCGATATCAACGAGGTGAACATTGACTTTCATATTCTCAATCCCATGGAACAGTCGGAAGATGGGCAACCTCAAATGTCTGTCTTGCTGGTCGCGGCCAAAAAGGACAAGATCAATGAATTGACCGAACTCGTCAAGGGGGCGGGACTTGAACCGATCGTCATGGATGTGGATGCGTTCGCCGTCGAGAACATGTACGGAGTCAATTATGCGGTGAACCCCGAGGACACCGCGGCGCTCGTGAATATCGGTGCCAGCGTGATGAACGTCAACGTTGTGAAGGGCGGCACCTCTGTGTTTACCCGCGATATTCCCATTGGAGGCAACCGCTATACCGAAGCGGTGCAGCGAGAGATGGGAATGTCCCATGACGAGGCGGAAGCGGCCAAAAAGGGCGAACGAGGCGGCGCAGTTGACGGGGAGACCATCAAGAACGTGATCGAAGGCGTGAACGCGGAGGTCGCGTCGGAAATCGCGAGAACGATCGACTATTTCAAGACCACGACCACCGAAGGGACGATTGACAAGATTCTCTTGTGCGGGGGCTGCGCCCTTGTGACTGGCCTGCTTCAGCAGCTGAGGGTCCGCATGGGTGTTGAGGTGGAATTGGCCGATCCATTCAGCCAGATCGACACGTCGATGAGTGATGTCGATCCGGGCGCGTTGTCCGACTTGGCGCCCATGGCTGCGGTGGGTGTAGGGCTTGCCCTACGAACAATCGGTGATCGATGATCCGGATCAATCTGCTCGCTGGGCCGCGAGCCAGAAAGGGGGTCAGGCCTCAGTGGGACGTACGCGCCGAGCTTGCGCTCGGGGTCGGCCTGATCGTGCTGACTCTCGGGGCCTGCTTCTATTATTCAGTGATGCTGGATCAAGAGATCGAGGCCAGGCAAGCTGAAAAACAGGACAAGCAAAGGCAGGTCGCGGTGCTGAAGGAGAAGGTCAAGCAGGTTGAGGATTTCGAAAAGAGGAAGAAATTACTTGAAGATAAGAACCGCATTATCGAACAACTGGAAAAAGCGCGCTTCGGTCCGGTCCGTGTGCTGGATTATGTCAGTCGGAGCCTGGAGCCGCTCAAGCTATGGCTGGTGCGGTTGAACATCAAAGGGAATACCGTGGAAGTGGAGGGTCGCGCCCTGACAAACGACGACGTGGTGGAGTTCGTGAACAGCCTTCGCCAAACCGACTACTTCAGCAGTATCCTCCTGCGGGAAAGCCGCGCGGCGACCGAAGGCAAAGTCAACGTCTATCAGTTCCGGCTCGATCTTACGTTAAAGGGGTGACATGGAGCTTCCGAAAGTCAATCTTGAAGCACTGCGCACCGTTCCAGTTGGTCAAAAGATCGCCTTGCTGGGAATCCTCATAGCAGGTATTGGTGTCGGCTTCTATTACTATATCGTGGAACCGAAAAACGAGATCATCGCTCAGGTTCAGGCCGAGATCGGCAAGCTCGATGCGGAGATTCAGACCCTCGCCTTGAAGGTGAAACATCTGGACGAGCTGATTGCGGCTAACAAACAGCTCGAGATTGAGCTGGCTAAAAAAAAGGAACGGCTCCCACCGGAAGAGGAAGCGGTGATGCTGCTCAAGCAATTGTCGGATCTTGGAGTGAGACTAGGGCTCGACATCAAGCTGTGGAAACCCGGGAACCACGTCGAGGATCCCTCCAAGCTGTTCATCAGAATGCCGGTTAACGTGGAGGTCGCAGGTGGGTATCATACGGCCGGCCTGTTTTTCGACCGGATCGCCAAGCTTCCACGGATCATTAACGTGACAGATTTGAAGATGGGGTCCCCCAGGGTCGAGCAGGGACGAGTCGTGATCCAATCGGTATTTGATTTGACCGCCTTTGCGGCACCTCAGGAGAAGAAGGCGCCTGCAGTTGCGGCGGCAACTGCGGCGGTGAAATAGACAGGGCTGGTTGACTGTCTGTGCAGGAACAAGAGGGCAGTAGAGGACATGGTGATTCGTCAACGTCGGTGGTTCTGGCTGTGGGGGCAGACCACGCTGGCTGTCCTCGTGACCGCAGGCTTGGCCCACGGGGAATTTGCGGAGTCGGCCGTGTCGTCCATGCGGGTGGCTCAGGTCAACCCGGCACAGCCTCCCTCGACGGAACCGGCTCCCGCGTCAGACGCTGCGAAGCAGTCCGCCGGTCAGGCTATGCCTCCGCAGGCAGGGAGCACGGCTGTTCCAGGAACGTCGGCTGATGGGACCGTGCCTGGGATTGAGACGGTCCCTGGTGCAGCCTTTGGCGGCTATACGTACGATCCTTCAGGGCGGCGGGACCCGTTCACCGCGATTCTCCAGCCAGGGCAGGTGCCCGGAGAGGCAGATCTCAGCGTGCCGCCGCTTCAACGGGTGGGGCTCACGGAACTGAATCTGATCGGGATTATTTGGGGAGCCTATGGCTACGTCGCCATGGTGCAGACGCCTGACGGGAAGGGCTATACGGTTCGTCGGGGGACTCGCATTGGGCCGAACAATGGCGTGGTGAGCGCCGTTACGGAGAATGCGATCATTGTCCAGGAGCGATTCACCGATGTCTATGGAAAGAAGCAGGAGCGGGAATACGTGAAGCCCCTGCATACGAAAGAGGGCACAGAATGAGTCTCACACACATTTCAGCCAAGACAGTCGTGTCCATCTTCCTGCTGCAGGGCCTCGTCTCGTGCACGCATCTCCCTGCCGAGAGTGCTGGCACTGAACAGAAGACCAGGTCCCTGGAACATGTCGGCGTCACCGACCTTGACGATCGGCTTCGCGTGGAGGTGAACGGAGGGGAGGGGTTGGCCTATACCGTGTCCACCAGCGTGGCTCCTGCCAGCGTCACGGTTGACTTGCCCGGCCTTTCCAGCGGAAAAGCGCTGCAACGCCTGGACATCAATAAGCCTCCCGTGCTCCAGATGGTTCCCACGGACATATCAAAACCCAAGGCGGGCGTTCGATTGGTCTTTACCTTGACTGCTCCGATGAAGCCTGACATCAGGGTGGAGGGCACGCGTTTGATCATCGACTTTGCGAAAATCACCTTGCCGACGGCGAGCCCGTCAGTAACTCAGGAAGGCGATTCGAGGACATCGTCAGACGGTGCGACCCCGGCGCCCGTTGCGACGTCGTCCAGCCGACAGGAGTCAGGCACTGCGGCCAAGACCTTGACCAAGGTCGAGGTGCGGCGTGGGGAGGGTGAGGCGACCGTCCTGATCTTCGGCGACGGCCGATTCAAGTATGAGACCAGGTTGGTCAATCGAAATCGCCTCATTGTGGACCTGGCGAATGTCTCTTCTTCGCTCCGTTTCCCGGTGCTGCCTGTGGATCATCCGCTCCTCAAGCAGATCAGGATCGGGCACCACTCCGATAGGATCCGGTTAGTATTTGATTTGCCCAAGCCGGCCGGCTATTCGGTGCAGGCTGAGAACAGCCACCTGGCTGTCCGCCTGATCCCTTCGGCCCAGTCTGCGCGCGTGGAAAACAATGTCAAACTGCCTGACTCTCGCCGGCCTGACGGGCGAGAGGCTGACCAGGAAGACGGGCGCGTCCGCATTGCGGCTTCGGGTCGGGTGCCGTTTCCCGAACGCCTCGCCATGATTGAAGCTAGATCCCGTCTGGCCCAAATGGCTCCTGAGGCCACGGGAATGGTGGAACCAGAAGTGGGTGGACCGTCCCGCTACGTAGGGCGGCGGATTTCGCTAGACTTTCAGGCGGCGGATATCAGCAATGTCCTCAGGTTGATCGCCGAAGTCAGCGGATTCAACATCGTCGTCGGGGAAGGGGTTAAGGCTAAGGTGACGATGAAGCTGGTCAGTGTCCCCTGGGATCAGGCCTTAGACATGCTGCTGAAGATGAACAACTTGGGCATGATCAAGGAAGGGAACATCGTCTGGATCGATACCCTGCCCAATCTGTCCAGGCAGCAGGATGAGGAGGCGAAGGCGAAGGATTCCAAGGTCAAGGCCGAAAATCTGGTGACGCGCGTCTTCTATATTCACAATGTCGCAGCGCAGGAGCTCCAGGTAACGTTGACGCGCTACATGAGTCCGCGCGGCGTACTCAACTTCAATGTGGCCAGCAACGCCTTGGTCATTCAGGATGCCGAATCCAAGATCAGCGCCATAAAGCAACTTGTGGAGAGTCTCGATCTGGAGGTGCCACAGGTCCAGATCGAGGCGCGGATTGTCCAAGCGGACACCACCTATGCCAGGTCCCTCGGGATCCAGTGGGGAATCCAAAACCTGAACTCGGGGTCGAACTACGGTGTCGCGAATGTTCGTGGCGGGAGCGTCGGTCCGTTTGGTGCGCAGACGTCTGATTTTCTGGTCAACCTCCCCGCAACTGTAGCCGGCTTGACGCCGGTCCCCGCAGCGGGCTTTACGTATGGTAAGGTCGATGGATTTCTGCTCGACATGCGGCTCCAGGCCGGCGAATCACTGGGCTTGACCAAAGTCATCGCCGCGCCCAAGATCACCACGCTCGACAAGCGAGAGGCCAAGATCTCACAGGGCGAGTCCATTCCGTTCCAGACGACCTCGCTGCAAGGCACTCAGACGACCTTCGTCGATGCCAACCTGGAGCTGCAGGTGACGCCCCAGATCACCTCTCGAGATCCGAGAGAAGAGGGCAAGCAGATCCTTATGAAAGTGAGGGCCACCCGCAACGCGGTGGGTGCCCGGAGCAATCCTGCCGGCCCCAGCATCGACAAGCGTGAAGCCAACACTCAAATTCTGGTCCGAGATGGCGAAACCGTGGTGCTCGGCGGGATTTTCGTGGATAGCCAGACCAACACCGTCCAGGGTATCCCCTATCTCTCCCGCATTCCAGTGCTGGGCTGGTTGTTCAAGAACAAAACAGAGACCGTCGCGAAACAGGAGCTGCTGATCTTCCTTACTCCCAACATTGTGAAGACCTGACGCCCCGGAAGCTACCATGCTGCGGTATTTGAACGGGGGCGAGTCACACGGGAAGTATCTCCTCGCCATCCTCGAAGGGGTGCCGGCCGGCCTCCCCTTGACGCCCGATGTCGTGAACCAGGACCTGATCCGCCGCCAGAAAGGGTACGGCCGTGGTGGTCGTATGCGCGTGGAGGAGGATCGGGTCGAGTTCGCCTGCGGGGTCCGGAAAGGCAAGACCCTGGGTAATCCGATCGGGCTGATGATCGCCAACAAGGATTGGGAGAACTGGAAAGAGGTCATGGCAGTCGATCCGGGTCCTGTGCCGCCTGAAAAAGTCGTGACTCGGCCTCGCCCTGGTCATGCGGACTTAGTGGGAGCCATCAAATATGCCCATCGGGACATTCGAAACGTACTGGAGAAAGCCAGCGCGCGTGAAACGGCCATCCGTGTGGCCGTCGGCGCAGTAGCCAAGGCCTTGCTGGCCCAGTTCGGCATGCGGGTCCTCAGTTACACGACCGAGATCGGTGGGGTGGCGGCCAATCCGGTCGATGATCCGGTCGAAGCCTACGAGCGCGCGGAAGCGTCAGAGGTGCGTTCCCCAGACCCGGAGGCCGGTACCCGGATGGTCGAGCGGATCAGGACCGCGAAGCACCGGGGCGATACGCTGGGGGGAGTCTTCCAAGTGGTGGTCACCCACCCACCGATCGGGTTGGGTAGCTATTCGCAATGGGACCGGCGGCTGAGCGCTCGGCTGGCGATGGCGGCCATGAGCATCCAGGCGATGAAGGGGGTTGAGATCGGAATGGGATTCGAAGCGGCCCGCCGGTTCGGATCCGAAGTGCACGATGACATCTATTATGATCATGACGGCCGGGGATTTGTCCGCAAGACCAACAACGCGGGCGGCCTGGAGGGGGGCATTTCCAACGGCGAGTCGATCGTTCTCCGGGTGGCCATGAAGCCCATCTCCACGCTTTACAACCCCAAGAAAAGCGTGGACATCGAGACCAAGGAACCCTTTGACGCGACGGTCGAGCGCTCCGATATCTGCACCGTTCCAGCGGCAGGAGTCGTCGGTGAGGCGGTGATTGCATTTGAGATGGCTAATGCGATGGTCGAGAAGTTCGGCGGCGACAGTCTCGAAGAAATGAAGCGCAACCACGACGCCTATCTGGCCTACGTCAAAGCCTTTTAGTTCCCGCCACTGTGTGCTACCATCCTCCCCGTTCTAACGTCCGTCACGTCTTGCGCGTGGCTCAGAAGGCTTGTCTGTTCTCACGCGACAAACAAGTGAACGACGAGGAGGTCCTCTCCAGGAGTGTGACAGGTGAGTGAGACGAGCACCATAGCCCCGACTGCGGAGACCCGCGTCCAGGTTCCTCTGGCCGAACGCAGTTACGAGATCCGGATCAGAGGGGGGCTGCTACGGGACGTCGGCCGGCGCCTCAGCGATCTCGGTTTCTCCGGGAAGGTCGCAGTGGTTACGGATCAGACGATTGCGCGGCTGTATGAGCCGATCGTCACCAAGTCGCTCAAAGCGTCGGGCTTTGAGACCTCCACGATTATTGTGCCGGTCGGTGAGCGGGTGAAGACGCTCCGGTGGGTGTCCGTGATCCTTGACAAGCTGGCACGGGCGCGCTTCGAGCGAGAGTCGGTGCTGGTGGCCTTGGGCGGCGGGGTGATCGGCGATCTGGCCGGGTTCGCGGCTGCTGTCTTTGTCCGAGGGATTCCGTTCGTCCAGGTCCCGACCACATTGGTGGCTCAGGTGGATTCCAGTGTGGGGGGGAAGACCGGCGTCAATCATCCTGTGGGGAAAAATCTGATCGGGTCCTTTCATCAGCCTCGCCTGGTGCTCATTGATCCGGAGACCCTTCACACGCTGCCGAGACGGGAATTGATCGCCGGCCTTGCCGAAGTGATCAAGTACGGCATGATCGCCGATGCGGAGTTGTTTTCCTATCTCGAACGACAGATGGGCGCTCTGCTCAGAATGGAGGCAGGGCCGGTGACGCACATCATCACAAGGTCGTGCCAGATCAAGGCCTCGGTCGTGGCGGAAGACGAGCGGGAGTCTGATCGTCGGCGCATCCTCAACTACGGTCATACGGTAGGCCATGCGCTGGAATCTCTGGGGAAATATCGTTCGCTGATCCATGGAGAAGCGGTGGCGATCGGGATGGTCCAGGAGGCGGATCTGTCTTGTCATGTTGGCATCTGCTCTAAAGAAGTGGTCGCTCGGCAGGGTGAGCTGGTTCGCCAGGCGGGGTTGCCCGACGCGCTTCCTCCGATGACATTCTCTGAACTGTGGGGGGCCATGCAGCACGATAAGAAGGTGGCGCAGGGCCGCCCCTATTGTGTCATGCCGGAACGGATCGGACAGGTCGTGGTCGCTCCGCTTGAGCGGTCGGAGTTCAAACAGTGGTTCGCCAGCCGGGCTTCACGCAAGTAGCAACCAGCCAGTAGCGGGCAGCTCCGATCGGAGCGACGGAGCTGCGCGCTAGCGGCTCCTCGCCGCGGAGAGGGAGGCACACCAACGCGATGCAGTCTAGACGTCGACAGTCGGTCCAATCTCTTGAACAGGCGTTCCGCGAGAAGACTCGCGAAGTGGATGTCCTGCACCGGATTAGCGAGTCCATCAGCAACACCCTTGACTTGGAAGCAGTGCTCAAACACATTGTCGAGGTGGTGGTTGAGGCCACCAACGCGGAGGCCTGCTTGCTCTACCTGGTCTCGGACAGCCGGGAGGAGCTGATCCTCCGGGCATCAAAGAATCCGCACCCCAAGCTGATCGGTCGCATCACGATCGGTCTGGGAGAAGGGATCACGGGGTGGGTGGCCCGGGAGCGAACCCGCGTGGTGATTCCCAGCAATGCCAGCGACGACCCTCGGTTCAAGTTTTTCCACAATCTCCCCGAGGATCGCTATCAGGCCTTTGTGTCAGTCCCCATCATGGCCAAGAAGGAGGTCGTGGGGGTCATCAACGTACAGCACAAAAGGCCCAGGCGGTACCGATCCGATGAGCTGGCGCTCTTGTGCACGATCGCC
>Ga0209861_1000005_pt1 | contig 29708 bp, 23 predicted proteins | sample GWRWS2_30_40_FD_187245 | JGI IMG/M metagenome (GOLD analysis project Ga0209861, IMG submission 187245) | Riverbed sediment microbial communities from areas with vegetation nearby in Columbia River, Washington, USA - GW-RW S2_30_40 (SPAdes)... | ecosystem: Environmental > Aquatic > Freshwater >...
GCGAGGAGCTGGCGGACCAGTGACACAGCGCGCTCCGCAGCCTTTTGCGTCTCCTCGACTTTGTCCCGCATCTGGTGATCCTGATCGAGCTCGCTGAGGAGGAGCTCGCTGTACCCCATGATGATCATGAGGAGATTGTTGAAGTCGTGCGCGATGCCGCCGGCCAGCCGGCCCACGGCCTCCATCTTCTGCGACTGGCGGAGTTGTTCTTCGCTCTGGCGAAGCGCCTCCTCCGCGCGCTTGCGTTCGATCCGCTCTTCAAGCTCCCGGAGGGCGCGGTGCACTGATGGCACGAGCCGGGACAGTCTCTGTTTCAGGATGTAATCGGTCGCGCCGCGCTGCAGGGTTTCGATGGCGAGTTCTTCGCCGAGCGTGGCGGAGACGAAAATGAACGGCACCTCGGGGCATTTCTCCCTCGCCAGCGCCAAGGCGGCGATGCCGTCGAAGGAGGGCAGCGAATAGTCGGCGATGATCAAGTCGAACCCGCCCTGCTCCAGCGCCGCAAGGAAGTCCGCTTTGGTGTCAACGCGCTGTGCCTCGCAGGCGAGGCCTTCCTCGGCCAGCGTCGCCACGATCAGCTCGGCATCCGCCTGGCTATCCTCCAGATGCAGTATGCGCAACGGTGACGTCACGCGCGTCCCTTGTTCAGTGGGTAGATTCATCCTGTTCAGCGACCATTCGCCGTGGCTCTGGCCAGCCCCGGCGGAGGTTCGTTGACGCCCCCCCAGAAGATCCCAAGCGCCTTGAGCGCGTTAAAGTAGCTGTGGAACTCGACCGGTTTCACCACGTAGGCGTTCGCCCCGAGGGCATAGCTCTGTATGAGATCCCGTTCCTCGCGCGAGGAGGTCAGCATCACCACCGGAATCGGTTTCAGTCCGGTATCGGCTTTAATGGTTCGCAGGACTTCCAACCCGTCGATCTTGGGCATCTTCAGATCGAGCAGGACCACGGCAGGGTTGCCTTGGCGGCGCGCGCTGAAGCCTCCCCTGCGGTACAGGTAATCCAACGCTTCGACGCCGTCGCGGCAGACGACGATCTCGTTGGCGAGGTTGTGTTCAGCCATGACCGCCAGGATCAGTTCCACATCGCGGGGATTGTCTTCTGCCAGGAGAATGGGTCTCGGGGCGGTCATGCTTGCTCCGTGCCGGTAGGAAGCGAGAAATAAAAGGTCGCGCCGCCGTCCACTGCGCCTTCGGCCCAGGTCCTGCCTCCGTGGCGATGGATGATGCGCCGGACGTTGGCGAGCCCGATGCCGGTGCCGTCGAACTCTTCGGCGCGATGCAAGCGCTGGAACACGCCAAAGAGCTTCTCGACATACCGCATGTCGAACCCTACGCCGTTATCGCGCACGAAGATCACTGTCTCCCCTGGTCTTCCCGACTTGCATCCGATCTGGATGGTTGCGAGAGGCCGCGTCCTGGTGAATTTCACCGCATTGGAAATTAGGTTGATCAGCACCAATCGTAGCATGGCTGGGTCGCCATACACTCTGGGCAGCGGGCCGATCGTCCAGGCGATATTGCGTCCCTGCGTGTCATGCCGCAGCTCGTGCTGGACTTCTTTGACGAGTTGGTCCAGGCGGACGGGCGTGTCGCGCAATTCGGCACGCCCCATCCGTGAAAAGACCAATAGGTCGTCGATCAGTTGCCCCATCTGTTTCGCGGACTCGGAGATCATGGTCAGGTACCGGCGAGACTTTTCATCCAGGCTCGGGGCCGCGGCCTTTTCCAGCAACCCCACATACCCGTCGATGTGCCGCAGGGGTGCTCGGAGGTCGTGGGACACGGAATAACTGAAGGCCTCCAGCTCTTTGTTGGCGGCTTCGAGTTGTTCACCGCGATGGCGGAGTTCCTCCGCGACCCGCTTTCGTTGAGTGATGTCGTGTCTGATCAGGTAATAGACGGAACCCAGCAGGACCGATTGCAGCAACGTGCCGATGGCGAGCAACAGAATCGTGTTGCGGGTGCTCGCTTGCGACTCCTCGGCCCGACGCGTCAAGGCCTTGCTCTCCTCGTTCACCATCTCCTCGATCAGAAAGCGGATCTCGTCAATCTCCTGCTTGACCCTCCTGGCGAAGATGAGGTGACGCACGCCTTCAAAGCCTTGGTCCCTCCGCAGGACGATCGCTTCTTTACTCGCCTCCAGGCTTCTTGTCAGAAGCCGTTCAAGGGAGTCGAGCCGCCTCTGCTGGGCGGCGTTCCCTGCGGTCATCTCCCTGAGGTAACGGAGCTGCTCAGGGAGACGAGAGACGGCGGTGTGGTACGGGCTGAGGTAACTCTCCTCTCCCGTGATGAGATATCGACGCTGCCCCAGCTCCGCATTCTCTGCTGTGGAGAGGGTCCCTTCCAGCGCTTGAAGTGCCCCATGGCTGTGGGCATCCGCGAGACTGTTCGCGATGAGCTTTTTCGTATTGGAGTAGGAAACCACGCCGATCACGAGGACGAAGGCCAGCACCAATCCGAATCCCGCCACCATCCTGTTTTCGATGGACCAGTGCATAGGATCCAGCCGCCGTTACTCGCGGCCTGCGTCGGTCGTCGGGCGAAGGGACAAGCCAGCGGCATTCGCTGTAGGGTGTGTGGACCCTGGGCAGGCGCGACGCCACACGCGACGCAGACGTCCGTTCTGGCGCCACGGTCTCAGTCTTCCGCTCGGCCTGTTCACAGCCTTCCGGAGAAGGGTGGACATCGAACGAATCGAGCTGGATAAACCCTGACACAGTCCCGACGGGGGTCGACCCGCCATCAGGACTTTGCCCGAGCGTTCCATCCTGGCTATTGTAGCAGATCAGGCCGAATGGTCCAGCCTTTCACATGAATCGGAAGCGGCGCCGGCTCAACCGCCGAGAGGGAGGACGGTGGGCGGCATCGAGGCGGTGGAGTCAACGACGTTGGAAAACATGAGGGTGGCGGCCACGACCCAATCGATGAACGGCTGAGGATAAATCCCCAGAATCAACGTGCCGGCGAGCCCGACGTAGACCACCGCCTTCATCGGTCCTGAAATGCTGAGCGGAGAGGGGTCGGTCGGCTCGTTGATGTACATTTTCTTGACGATGACGAGATAGTAGTACATGGAGATCACGATGTTGATCAGCCCTACGATGATCAAGGTGTAGAGCCCTTCCTTGATCGCCGCCACGAAGATATAGAGCTTGCCGATAAAGCCTGCCAGCGGCGGGACGCCGGCCAGGGACAGTAAAAAGACCAGCATGGCGAAGGCCAGGAACGGGGAGCGCCGGTTCAGGCCGTTGTAATCCTCGATTTCATCGCTGCGAATCAAATTGCCGATGGCGATGACGATCGCGAAGGCGCCGAGGTTGGCAAACAGGTACGTCAGGAGGTAGAACAGAATGGCGTCTTCCCCCATCTTCGTGCCGGCCGCCAAACCGATGAGGATGTTGCCGATCTGCGCGATGCCGGAGTAGGCCAGGAGACGTTTGATATTGCGTTGAGCGATGGCCACGATGTTGCCATAGGTCATGGAGAGAATCGAGGCGCCGACCACGAGCAGGACCCAAGCCGGCTTAAAGGCGACCAACGACACGAAGAACATGCGGAGCAGGATCGCGAACGCAGCTCCCTTGGGTGCGATCGAGAGAAAGGCGGTGACGGGAGTGGGCGCCCCGTGATAGGTGTCGGGGATCCAGGAATGGAACGGCACCGCGCCGATCTTGAACCCCAGCGCTGTAAAGATCAGCAGGAACCCGATCACGAGCCCAGGAGTGTAGGAGACCGCCGCGATGTCCTGGAACACCAGCTTCCCGGTCTCGCCATAGACGAGGCTAATGCCGTAGGCCAGGATCCCCGCCGCAAACACGCCCAGGATGAAAAATTTGAGCCCGGCTTCATTCGAGGCGGCATCGTCGCGCAAGTAGGCCACCAGCACATAAAACCCGAAGGTCGAGAATTCCAGCGTGATGAAGACCGACAAGAGATCGTTGGCCGAAGCCATGAACATCATGCCCAGAGCCGACATGAGCACGAGAAAATAGTACTCGCCCTTGAAGAAGCGGAAGCGCCGGACGTAATCGACAGAGGCCAGGATTACCAGGATCGTGGCTCCCACGACAAAGATTTTGAAGAACAGCGCCAACCTGTCCAGCACGAACATGTGGGCAAACAAGGTTCCGGAAATGCCGGCGAGGTCAAACCACAGGAGGCAGGCCAACACGCCAGCCAGTCCACCCACGCTGAGATAGGCCAGGTGTTCTTTCGGCAAGCGCGGCATGGCGAAGTCCACGCTCAAGACCACGCACAACCACACCGTCAGCAGCATCTCCGGGAGGAGCAGAAGCAGGTCCGCGCCGGACAGAGTCAGGGTGAAGGTCATTCTGCTCCTCGTAAGGCGTGAGGTGTCCCACTCGTAAGGCGTAAGGGGTGAAGCGTCAGGGGGTCTGTTTTCGCCTCACCCTTCACGCCTAACGTTTCACGGTTCTCAGAGGCCAGCGGCGCGACTGCCATGATGCGGGTCACGAGGGGATCCACCCCGGACCGGATGACATCATAGAAGTGCCCGGGGAAGATGCCGAATGCAATGCTACAGGCGATCATGAGCAACAGCGGGAGCCGATCCACCGTCGCCACCGCATCGTGCGCGTGGCTGTACTTCTGTTCCATCGGCCCGTAGAACACTCCTCGCATCATTCGGAACAAATAGGCCATCGTCAGCGCGATGCCCGCCACGGCCACGAGCACCTGGAACGGGTACTTGTGCCAGCTTCCGACGATGATCATGACTTCGGCGATGAAGTTCACCGTACCGGGCATGCCGATCGAGGCCATACAGGCCACCATGAAGCAGGCCGCGACGAACGGCATCCGGTTGACCAGTCCTCCGAGCGAGGGGATGTCGCGCATGTGGGTCTGGTCATAAACCCAGCCGGCCATCGCGAAGAGCATGCCGGTGGCCAAGGCGTGCGCGAACATGTACAGCACCGCGCCGCTCAGGCTGATGTAGTCCAGCGCCGCCATGCCGAGGAACACGTACCCCATGTGGCTGGAACTGGAGTAGCCGATCACGTACTTCGTGTCCCGTGCGTAATAGGCCACAAATCCGCCATAGATAATATTGAAGAGACAGAGCACGGCCGCAATCGGCATCAACTCGCGGGTGGTCTCCGGCAGGATCTCGAAGGCGACGCGGATGATCGAGAAATGTCCCAGCTTCATCAAGACGCCCGCGTGCAGCATGCTGGTGGCGGCCGGCGCCGCGGCATGGCCGACCGGCGACCAGGAGTGCAGGGGCCAGATCGGCGCGATCGAGGCGAACCCGAAGAAGATCAGCAGCCAGATGATCGTCGCCAGCGAGCCGGAGAATTTGGCCTGCTCGCGCAGGACCAGGATGTCGAATGTGTTGAGGCCCGAGAACTTGTAGATCAGCAGGATGCCCATGAGCGCGACGACCGCCCCTACGGACAGAAACAGCGTCAGCTTCATCGCGGCGTATTCTTTGCTGTTGGCGGCAAAGTTGAAGATGAACCCGACCGAGTCGCGCTTTTTCAGGCCATCGGGATCGGTCATGTCCAGGTAGCCCTTGGTATGGCTACCCCAGACTCCCAGCAGCAGGTACATGGGGATGACCGACATCTCGTAAAAGAAATAGAGGAAGAAGAGGTCGAGGGACATGAACACGCCGATGGTGGCGGCAGCGAGGATCAGCAAGAAAATGTAGAACTCCTTGGTGCGGTCCTTGATGTGCCAGGAGATGAAGATCCCGGCAAAGAGCAGGATAGAGGACGCCAGCACCAGCGGCGTCCCGATTCCGTCCACGCCGAGGTAGAAGGCGATGCCCAGTTCCTTCGACCACTCGAACCGTTGCACGAACTGGAACCCGCCTTTCGCAGGATCGTACGCGAAGAATAGGTAGAAGGACGCGAGCAGCGAAATACCGGCCGCGGCTGCGGCAATCACGCGAACCAGCAGCGCCTGTTTATTCGACACAAACAGCAGCGCGATGGCTCCCGCGAAGGGCGCGAACAAAATGATCAGCAAGGTCGAGTCGATCATAGAAGGCTATTCGCGCGCGAGGTGCCTGGTGACCTGGACTGCGGCGGCTGATCCGTGATCCAACCGTTCAACGAGCGCCTGCACTGAGCCGTTCATGATCCGCAGGAACGGGGCCGGGTAGAGTCCGATCCAGAAAATCATGATGGACAACGAGACGGCGATGAGCAGTTCGCGTGCATGCAAGTCCGCCATCGCCTGACCCAGGCCCTGCGCCAAGGGTCCGAACATCGCTCGCTCGTAGTACCACAGGAAATAGGCTGCTCCCAAGATGACGCCTGTCACCGCCACCGCGCCAGAGATCCAGTACGCCTTGAAGGCACCCAGCAAGATCAGAAACTCTCCAACAAATCCATTGGTCCCCGGGAGTCCGATCGAGGCGAGTCCGATAATCAGCAGAAACGTCGCCAGCAGTGGGACCTGTCGGGCGAGCCCGCCGAAGGCCGACAAGTGGGTGCTGTGTCGTCTTGCATAGAGAAACCCGGCCAGAAAGAACAGCCCGGCGGTGCTGAAGCCGAGATTGATCATGGTCAGCAAGCTTCCCTGCAGACCCTGGAAGTTCAGCGCGAACAAGCCCAGCACGACAAAGCCCAAGTGGCTGATGCTGCTGAACGCCAGCAGTCGGCGAAGATCCGGTTGGATCAGGGCCACGAATGCTCCATAGATGATTGCAATCAAGGCCAAGGTCACCATGATCATCACCACACCTTCACTCTTCGAGGCGTCCGGTAAGAGAGGCAGACTGAACCGCATGAAGCCGTAGGTGCCGAGCTTGATCCCGGCCAAGACGACCGCCATGCCGATCGGGCCCTCCAACAGGACGTCCGGCAGCCAGGTGTGGAACGGAACGATCGGGGCCTTGAACGCTAGCCCCGCGAAGATCAGCCAGAAGATCAAGATCTGTTGGTCTCTGGGAATCGGGACCGTCAGGAGCTCGAGGAAGTCGAAGGAGTAGGATGGCTCAATGTGGTGCATGACGGCCCAGTCATGGTAGTTCAGATTCAGGAGCGCGATGCCGACCAGCATGAACACGCTGCCCAACAGAGTGTACAAGACGTACTTAAGCGCGGCATACTGCCGTTCGACCCCGCCACCCCACAGCTTGATCAGGAAATAACTCGGGATCAGCATCAGTTCCCAGAAGACGAAGAAGAGGATCAGGTCGATCGAGACGAAGATGCCGATGATGGTGGTCTCGAGCGCCAATAAGGTCATGAAGTACAGTTTGATCTGCTGTCGAACCGTGTCCCAGGAATGCACCACGATCAGGGTGGTGAGCAACGCGGTGAGGCCGACAAACAGGACGCTGATGCCGTCCACTGCGAGATGGTAGCTGATCCCGAGCGGCGGGATCCACGGCAGTCGCTCGGAGAACTGCATCGCAGCGGTGTCCGGCACAAAGCGCAGCAATACGATGATTGCCAGGACGAGTTCCAACGCCGAGATGGCCAGCGCGGCGTTCTTGATCAGATCCTCGTCATCCAGCAGCCACAGCGCGAGGGCTCCGAGCAGGGGGAGAAAGAGTAGTAGCGACAGGATCGGAAACCCGAATGCGAATTCCTCTAACATCGCGCGCTTATTCCATTCTCCGACTACCGCAAGGCCAGGCCGATCACGGAAGACCCCGTCCACCAGACCAGGATCAGATGGACCAGAATGAATAACCCCGCCACAATCATGGCGGCGTAATGGTGCACCATTCCGCTCTGCAGTTTTCGCCAGGATCGCGCGCTCAGGTGATTCGCGTATCCCATGATGTTGATGAGTCCATAGATCACGTACTTCTCGAAACTCGTGCTGAAAGCCGAGCCTGATTGGGTCACGCGCCAGACCCCCAGCACCATGCCATCGATCACAGTCCGATCGAACCAGTCGCAGAGCATGCCGAGCCGCTTGGCTGGCTCGACCACGAGCAGGTCATAGATCTCGTCAACGTAGTATTTATTGAGGAGCGTCTGGTAGGCGCGGGGAGCGCCTGCAGCCCACCGCTGCGCCGCCTCGGGACGGACGCTGTAGAGATAGTGGGCCAGCCCCCAGCCCATCAGGGCGATCACGGTCGCCGCGCTCATCAGTGCCACGACGAGCCCCAGCCCGGCCGAGTGCTCTTCGCCCACGCCGGTCGTGGCCGGACGGAGGAAGTGATGGAACCACCCTTCCTCAGGTGGCACCCCAGGGAAGCCTCCGATCACGGAGAGGACTGCCAAGACGACCAGCGGTCCGATCATGACGGTGGGGGATTCATGGATATGCTCGGCAACGTGGTGGTCGACTCGGGACTGCCCGTAGAACGTCAGATACGTGAGTCGAAACATGTAGAAGGACGTTAGGAACGCGCCGAGCACCGCCATCGCATAGAGTGCGTAGTAATGATGCGTGAAGGCATGCGCCATGATTTCGTCCTTGCTCCAGAACCCGGCCAACGGGAAGATGCCGGCGATGGCCAGGGTGCCCACCAGGAACAGGCTGTGGGTCCAGGGGATCTTGGCCTTCAGCCCACCCATCTTCCGAATGTCCTGTTCTCCAGACAGGGCGTGGATCACAGAGCCGGCTGAAAGGAAGAGCAGGGCCTTGAAGAACGCATGGGTCATCAGATGAAAGATCGCGGCCGCATAGGCGCCGATCCCGCAGGCCAGAAACATGTAGCCGAGCTGGCTCACGGTGGAATAGGCCAGCACACGCTTGATGTCGTTCTGGACGAGCCCGATCGTTGCGGCAAACAGCGCGGTCAGGCCGCCGACCCAAGCCACCGTGGTCATCGCCACCGGCGCCATGTCGTAGAGCACGTGGTTGCGGACGATCATGTAGACGCCGGCCGTGACCATGGTGGCGGCGTGAATGAGCGCGCTGACCGGGGTGGGACCCTCCATCGCATCCGGCAGCCAGGTATACAAGGGAATCTGGGCGGATTTCCCGATCGCGCCGATCAGGAGGCAGATGGCGATCGCCGTCGCCGTCTCCGTTGAAAGCTTGCCGGCTTGCGCGAATACCTGGGTGTAGTCCAGCGTGTTGAAGTTTACGAAAACGAGAAAGATCGCCAGGAGAAATCCGGCGTCACCGATTCGGTTCACCACGAATGCTTTCGTGGCGGCTTTGGCGGCCGAGACGCGGTCGTAGTAGTACCCGATCAGCAGGTAGGAGCAGAGTCCCACGCCTTCCCATCCGATGAAGAGAACAAGATAATTGTTCCCCATCACCAGCAGCAGCATGGACACCATGAAGAGGTTCATGTAGGTAAAGAAGCGCGTGAAGCCTCGCTCGCCATGCATGTACCCGACCGAGTACAGATGGATCAGGAATCCGACACCGGTGACCACCAGCAGCATGATGCAGGTGAGGGGATCAATGAGGAAGGCCAGATTGATCGTGAGGTCGCCGCCGAAGATCCAGGTATAGACCGTCACTTCCTGCGCGACGCCGGTTTTGAGCGTATCGGCGAACACGACGATCGCGCAGAGGAAGGACACTGCGACCGAGCCCCAACCCAGCCGATGCGCGACCTCATGCGAGTAGCGAGTCCCCAACAGCCCGTTCAGGAGCACGGCCGTCAGCGGGAGGGCAGGGATCAGAGTGACAAGCAGATCAAACACGTTACCACTTCAGGAGATTGATCTCGTCGACGTTCGTCGAGATTTTCCCGCGGAACACCACGATGATAATGGCCAACCCGACGGCTGCCTCGCCGCCCGCGATGGCGATGACGAAGAGTGCCACGATCTGACCGGCCATGGATTCCAGGTAGTGGGAAAAGGCCACCAGGTTGATGTTGGCCGCGTTCAGCATGATCTCTACCGCCATCAAGACGATGATGAAGTTCCGGCGGATCAGCACGCCGATCAGTCCGGTCGCGAACAGGACCGCGCTGAGTGCCACGTATGCGCTCAGAGGAATCACGGTCACAACCCCCTCGTGAGGCGTGAGGCGTGAGGCGTGAGGCGATATGCCAAGACGTGACGATTCATCCTCTCACCCCTTACGCCTCACGGTTGTCCGTGTCGGCGGACGTCGGCGTCTTGGCTAGCACAATCGCGCCGACGATCGCGCCCGTCAAGAAGACACCGATGATCTCAAACTGCAGCAGGTAATCGCTGAAGATCTTGATGCCCACTGCATAACTGACTCCGTCCTTGAGGACTACCTCAGCCGGCGCGTCGCCCTTTAATCCACTGAAAGGAGATCCCACGATCAAGAGCAGCAGCTCGCCGCAGATCGCCACTGCCGCAAACAGGATCAAGGCAAGCTTGGAATGCAGATACCGTTCGTCGGTCTTCAAATTGAGCAGCATCAGCACGAACAGGTACAGGACCAAGATCGCACCCGCATAGACGATGATCTGCACCATGGCCAGGAATTCCGCGTTCAAGAGGACGAACAGGCCGGCCACGTGGAGCAGCAGAGTCAGGAGCGCAATTCCACAGTGCACCGGATTTTTCAGTGCAACCGTGAGGAACCCGGCCACAATGCTGACCAGGGAACAGTAGGCGAAGAAGGCAAGGACCATAGGGCGTACGGCTCAGGTCAGGTGTTTAGGTGGCAACGGTTGTGTTGGTTTGAGAACCGACTGGGGGAAGAAGTAGCGGTAGTCGTGGAACATCTGATCGTTTTTCTCCTGATTGTGCGCGTAGAGGTATTTCTTGGCATCCTCGATGTAGCGGTCGCCGATCTCGTAGAGCCGTTTCTTATCGAACAGGAGCGTACGTTTGTCATGGGTGGAGTATTCGTACATCTTCGTCATCGCCAAGGCGTTCACAGGGCATGCCTCCACACAATAGCCGCAGAACACGCACTTGGTAATGTCGATGTAAAACTCGCTCGCGTATCGTCGCAGGGGAAGGGACTCGTCTTCGGCGCTGACGACTTTGATGCAATGGGAGGGACAGGCGGCCTCGCACAGATCGCATCCCACACACCGCTCCGCCCCGTCATCGTACCGCAGCAACCCGAGGGCCCCTCGGTGGGCGTCGGGAATCGTCCGCTCCTCTCGCGGATATTGAAAGGTGATGGGACGATAGAACATGTGCTTGAAGGTGACCTTCATCGCATCCCAGATCTCGCGGAACATCACTACGTCCAACAGTTTTCTTGCCAACACGCTCATGACGCTCCCCCGCTCAGCCCCCTCGCGACCTCTCCCCCTTCGTCCACCTTTTCGATCGTCACCTCGGCCAGTTTGAAATAGGGCACGCCGGTGGCGGCATCCACCTCGACCGGCATCAAATCCTTCACCGGCGGCTCGTTGAAGTGCTCCGGGAAGAAGCACGAACCGGGCAGGACCGTGAGATCAGCCTCCACGCCAAGCTCCAGCGACCCCTTCGGTGAGGTGACGCGAACCCGCGCGCTCTCCCCCAGTCCCATGCGCTCGAGATCTCTCTCGTTCATGCGGAGCCGACCGCCGCTCGGCGAGATGTTGATCAGCCCGGAGGCCTGTGTGGAGAGCTTGCCGGAGTGATAGAGCAACTGACCCATCGTCAGGGTAAATGAACGCCGACCGCTTCCCCCGTGCGCTGGCTTGAGACCGCTGCGATACCGGCTCCCTACTTCAGCTACGTAGCCGTTGCCCAGGTACGACTCCGGTTTCGGCGAGATCTTCCGAGGCTGTCCGAGGTTGTAGTAGCCGGGCAGGAGCTTCATGATCTCGTTCTGGATGTCCTGCGCAGATTCGTACGGCAGCTCATAGCCGAGTCCGCTCGCGATGGCGGTCATGATATGCCAGTCAGGCAGACTCTCCCCGATGGGGTCCATGGTCTGCCGGATACGCAGCACCTTCCCCTCCAGGTTGGTAAAGGTGCCGTCCTTTTCGGCATAGGTGCAAGCCGGCAAGACCATGTGGGCCAGTTGAGCGGTCTCGGTCAGGAACAGGTCTTGGCAAATCAGCAGTTCAAGGTTCTCCAGGGCGGCCCGGACTTCGAGCGACGCAGGAAGCGTGGCCAGCGGGTTCTCCCCAATCACATAGAGCGCCTTGATCTGTCCGCTCCGGCAACGATTGAGAATCTCCATCAGAGACGCCCCGCTCCCTGGCGGGGGTAACTCGGCGCCCCAGGCCTTCGCAAACTTCTCGCGCGCCGTTGCGTCATCGAACCGAACCTGGCCTGGCAAAAACTCCGGCAAGGCACCCATATCTACGGCACCCTGCTCGTTGGGTTCTTCGGTGACCGTGTTCACGCCACAACCGGGCCGGCCCAGCTTCCCGGTGATCCAGGCCAGATCCACCAGATTCAGGACGTGTTCATATCCGCCGGTCCGGCGAACAATCCCCTCGCCACAGAGGATAATCGCGCGCGGCGCCTCCGCGAAGATCGCAGCAGCCTCATGAATCTGCTCGACGGACACACCGGTCTGTGCAGCGATCGCGTCGAGCGGCACCCTCGCCACTGCCTGTTTGAGCGCGGCGAACGCCTGTGGATGCTTGCCGGTGACTTCTTCGTCCACGAGGTCCTGCTCGAGCACCGATTTCACGAGTCCCTGAATCAACAGCCCCTCGGTCCCTGGCGTCACCATCATGGGATGCGACGCGAGCGCGGCGATCTTGGTTTGGGCTGAGTCCACAACAATCACCTGCGACTTATAGACGCGGATCGCCTCTTTCACGCGAACGGCTGTCAAGGGGTTGGTTTCGGTGAGGTTGGTGCCGACAAGGAGGATGGCCTTGGCCTTGGTGATGTCCTCCCAATCATTCGTCATCCGGCCGATACCCAAGGCGTGCTGGACCGCGTGGACGAAATTCAGGTGTCCGTAGCGGGCACTGCTGTCGAATTGGTTGGTCCCGATCGCCGCGCGCATGAGCTTCTGGAACAGGTAGAGTTCCTCGTTGGTGCACCGGGCCGTGATCAGCCCGCCAATCGCCTGGGGGCCGTGTTGGGCCTTGATGGCGGCCAGCCGTTCCACCATGGGGTGCAGCGTCTCCAACCAAGGGGTCTCGACGAGCTTCCCGTCACGGCGCACCAGCGGCTGTCGGAGGCGGGCCTTGCTGTCGATGTATTGGAATCCGAACCGGCCTCGCACGCAGATGCCGCCGTGCCCCGCTGCCGTCTCGGCCCGGTCTCCCCACTTGTTCTTCCAGGACAGGGGAGAGGTAACGCGGACCACCTCATTGTCGTTGGTCTCGATGTACATCTGGCAACCGTCGCCGCAGTAATTACAGGTTGTCGTGGTCTTTTTGAGCTGCCAGGGCTTGTACAGATATTTGGAATACTTGTTCGTGATCGCGCCGACCGGGCAAACCGCCAAGCAGTCTCCGCAAAACTCGCAGGACAGGGCGGTGTCGCCCTTGGCCACCACCTGGGTGAACCCGCCCTTCTTGACAAATTGGAGGGCGTCAATCATCAGGACGTCTTTGCACACGTTGATGCACTCGCCGCAGGCGATGCAGCGGTTCATGTTGAAATCCAGGACGAGGCTCCGAGTATCCTCGGGGATCAGCTTCTGCTTGGCATTGGTCAGGGTGGTCACCTGATGCTGGAAGGCCATGTCCTGGAGTTCGCAATGGCCGTCTGCATCGCAGACTGGGCAATCCAGTGGGTGGACGGACAGATGTTTCTCGACCGCCTTTTTTCTGGCCTGGAACAGGTCGTCCCCTTCGGTGCGGACCACCATGCCGGCTGCGGCTTTCGCGGTGCAGGAGCGAACCGGCGCCTTTTTCCCCTCCACCATGACCAGGCACACCCCGCAGGAGCCGAAGGGGTCAAAGGTATAGTGGTAACACATGGCCGGCACATTGTTGCCCGTGCTGGCAATCACGTCGTAGAGCGAAACCCCGTCCTTAGCCGTCACGGTCCGGCCGTCTATGGCCAGCTCGATGCTGGCGGCCTCGACTTCAGGATTGGTCGCCGGTTTCAACGCCATTGTTTCACACCGTTATTCGTTAAACGTTCTTCGGTTCCCGTTTAACGAGTCACGTTTCCCATCATCATCAGCGGTCGCATTCGCCCATGACAATATCGTAGGTCCCGAAGATCGTCACGGCGTCCGCAATCATGTAGCCCCGCGACATGTGGTCAAACGCCCCCATGTGGATGAACGAGGGAGCTCGAATCTTCAGCCGGTAGGGCTTGCCGCCCCCGGCACTGACGATGTAAAAGCCCAGTTCGCCTTTATGGGCTTCCGTGCCGCAGTAAATCTCGCCGCGCGGCGCGTCGAACCCCTGCGAGAAGAGTTTGAACTGCTGGATCATCGAGTCCAGGTTCGTGAATACCCGTTCCTTCGGAGGAAGGGTCACGCTCGGCACATCGGCCATGATCGGTCCCTCTGCCGGCATCTGGTCCAGGCACTGCCTGACAATCTTCACACTCTCTCGCATCTCCTGGACTCGGATCCAGTATCGATCGTAAGTGTCGCCGTTCTTGCCTACGGGCACGCTGAATTCGCACCTGGGGTAGGCCGCGTAGCCATCATATTTCCGCAGATCGTAATCCACACCGGAGCCACGCAACGTGGGACCGCTGAGGCCGAAGCTGATCGCGTCTTCGGCTGAGATCACCGCCACCCCTTTGGTGCGCGCAAGCCAGATCCGGTTCTTTTCGAGAAAGACCACGTACTCATCAATCTTGGGCGGAAAGTAGTCGAGGAACCGCCGGAGCTTCTCGATCAGAGACGGCGTAAAATCCCGCTCCACACCGCCGATTCGATACCAGCTTGTGGTCAGGCGCGCCCCACACAACTCGTCGAACCAGTCCAGCAGGATCTCACGGTCCCGGAACGTGTAGAAGAACACGGTCATCGCACCGATATCCAGCGCTTGCGTCCCCAACCAGAATTGATGGCCGATGATCCGCTGGACTTCCGCCACGATGGTGCGCAGGTACTCAGCACGCTCCGGCACCGTGATGTTCATCAGCTTCTCGACCGCGCGGCAATAGGCGAAGTTGTTGTACATCGCGCAGACGTAATCGAGCCGGTCGGTGTGCGGGATGAACTGATGGTAGGTGCCGTCTTCCGCCAGCTTCTCCACGCCTCGGTGCAGAAACCCCATGACCGGCGTGGCCTTGACAATACGCTCTCCTTCCAGTTCCAGAATCACTTTCAAGACGCCGTGGGTGCTGGGGTGCTGCGGGCCCATGTTGAGGAGCAGCTCCTCAGTCCGAAGGGTTGGCAGCGTCGCGCTTTCTGGATGTTCCGGGTCGACCCTGTAGACCGACGTCCGTTGGTCTTCTAACTTCATAAGTAGAATTTTGAATTCTTAGTTTTGAACGTTGAGTTACTCGGACGGCTCATGCGCCATTGAAAATTCACAATTCGACATCGGAGTCTTCTACAATACTTTTTCGTCGAGGAATTCAAACGTGTCCCGCCACCCCTTGCCCCGCAAAGGAAAATCCTTTCTCAATGGGTAGCCTTCGTCATAGTCATCCGGCATGAGGATGCGACGCAGGTCCGGGTGGTTACGGAACCGGATGCCCATCATGTCATAGACCTCGCGTTCCATGAAGTCGGCGCCTTTCCAGATGTCCGTCAGGGAGGTGACTTCGCAATCCGATTCGGGCACACGGGTCTTGAGCCTGATGCGGTGGCGTTTGCGGATCGAGTAGAATTCATAGACAACCTCAAACCGCTCCACGTCATCTGGCCAATCCACGGAACTGACGTGCACGATGTAATCAAAATCCATCTCGGGATCATCATGGAGAAACCCGGCCACGTCGTGCAGCGACTCGCGACGCACGGTCACGGTCAGATCGCCGCGCCATTCAACGGCCTTGACGAAGCCCTCCGGGAATTCCCGCTGGATATGTTGGGCTAACGTGCTCATGACGACAATGTTGAATTGGGATTTTTAGGTTTCCAATTCGCGCGAGGACGCTCGCCTGAATTCAACCTTCACGATTCATGATTCAAAATTAGACTCTCACCTGTTCCGGCTGTTTGACGAACACCCGCTTCTGCATGATGCGCTCCTGTAGCTTCAAGATGCCATCGAATAGCGCTTCGGGAGTTGGGGGGCACCCCGGCACGTAAATGTCCACCGGCACGAAGCGGTCCACCCCCTGCACCACGCTGTAGCTGTCGTAGATGTTGCCGGACGTCGCGCACGAGCCCATTGCGATGACATATTTGGGCTCCGGCATCTGATCGTAGATCTTCCTGATGACGGGAGCCATCCGACGACAGACCGTGCCAGCTACAATCATCAAGTCTGATTGGCGAGGGGAGGCCCTGAATACACCGGCCCCGTATCGATCCATGTCATAGCGCGAGGAGACCGCTGCGATCATTTCGATAGCGCAGCAGGCCAACCCGAATGTCATGGGCCACAAGGAGCCTTTTCTCGCCCAGTTGACGACTTTTTCCAGCGACGTGGTGATGATGTCCAGTTCCCCGTCCTTGTCATGCCGCCCGATCTGTATCAGTCCCATGTGAACCCCAAGAGCGTATGGCTGATGGCTAATGGCTGATGGCAATCGAGAAACTCCGCTGCGTCCTCCGAACCATAGGCCATATGCAATACGCCATCGGCTCTTCTCCGCTTAGTCCCACTCAAGCGCCCCCTTCTTCCAGGCGTAGACGTATGCCACCAGAAACAGCCCGATGAAGACCAGCATCTCAACCAGTCCGATGAGGCCGATCTTATCGAAGACCACCGCCCACGGATAGAGAAAAATGACCTCGATGTCGAAAATGACGAAGAGCATGGCGAAGATGTAGTACCGAACCGGAAACGGCATGCGCGCGTCGGAGAACGGCTCGCTGCCACATTCGTACGGGCTGAGCTTTTCCGTCTCCGGGAACTTGGGCTGAACCAGATGACTGGCAAGCAACGTTACCACGCCAAACCCCAGCGCTATCACGATGAACAGCACAACGGAGAAATACCGGGTCAAATAGTCCAGGAGCAATTCTGCGCCGCTCACAACCCCCTCGCCCTCAACACCGTGACTACTAAAACAGAGTGGGCATCTTAGCTCGTATGTGCTTGGTAAATCAAGCGAACAAAGGACCTAACCCTTCCCAGCCGAAAGCCCTAGGCGCCTTCTTTTCGACCCTAGAATCATCTTGTTTTCTGATTGCTTGACCGGGCTGAGGTCTGGCGACCAAGAAGTGGCACCAAGCGGCGCTTAGTCGGAGGTGGGCGCGTGCTTCATCTTGTCCGAGGGCATCCGGAGACCGACCGGAAGGCGGTTTGACCGCGCATCCCATTCGGCTTCGAGCGGGAAGACCGCTTTCGCTTTCTTCCGCCGATGGATTTGTGTCTCGATCCGGCGTCTTTGGCTTTCCCCTGACGCAGAAGCCTGCCCAGGGGGTCGCTTCGATTCATTCACAGCAGGTCTCCTGTCCACTGGTGAATCGACTTCCTTCCTGGCGGCACCTACCTTACCACCCGCTAGAACGGCCTGTCAAACTCGCACATTCTTCAAACTTCTTGACTTCTCAGCGTGATTTGCTATGTTTGGCTCGTTAGCATTTTGCATAGTTTCTATGGTGAACAGGCTAACCACATTCTTTCTCCCACCCTTGGCCTGGGCCTTGCTGCTCTCGCACGGCGCCTTCGCTGCAGAGGCCGATCTGCTAGCCGTGACGAGGGGGGAGGGCGCCATCGCATATTCCTCTGGCTTCATCCGCATGAGTGTGCCGGTCGACGGGGTCGTCAGCCAGCTCACGGGCGACAACCAGACCACCGGCAACAGGATGCTGATCGGGATGACCGATCTCTTGTACCTGCGGTTTAGTCATCTTGAGGAAGTGGTTCCGGGTGATCTCTATACCATCTACAGACGCATCCGAGAGGTGTACCACCCTCAGCACGGAACCTATCTAGGCGACCTCTTTGAAAACGTGGGGATTGTCAGAGTAGTCAAGACTGATCACGAGCTGACAACTGTCCGCGTTCTCCGGTCGTACGCCAATATTTCTCCCGGAGACCGAGTCATCCGGTTTGCGCCGCCGCCTCACGAGGATGCTGTCTCTTCAGGCCGGACCCTATCCGACAACCCTGGCATGATTGTGGAAGTTCAACAGCCGCGGTTTCTGATCGGCCAAAGAAATGTGGTCTATATCGACTGGGGTCGCGAAGAGGGGTTACAGCTCGGAGACCGACTCGAAGTCTTCAGGGTCGGGGCTGGTCTGCCGAACCGTGTCATCGGCGAGCTGAAGATTGTCGCCTTGGAGGACACCACCGCGACGGGCCTCATTGTACGCTCGAGCGCGCCGCTCCTGCGTGGAGACCGCTTTATTTTCAAAGAAGCCACCACGGAGACGGTTCGGCGGGAAGAGGAATTGCTCAAACCTCAGAGGGAGGATCTTGAGCGCCTGGCCAGCAAGCCCGAGAAGGTGGCTAGGCTGCCGGACGAGCCTGATTCCACTCGCACCCCGATCGCGGCCGAGCGGATCGGGGATCGCCTGAGGATTGGTCTGGATGAGCTGGTGGACCTGATCGAGTTCGATTCCGGCGAGGCTCGGTTAAAGCCGGAGGGAGTCAAGATCCTCAAAGAAGTGAGCGAGCTTCTCAAAAATGTGCCCGACAAGCACTTTAGAGTCGAGGGGCATGCGGACAATGTCCCGATTGGTCCGAGTTTGCAAGAAAAGTTTCCGTCAAACTGGGAGCTGTCCAAGGCTCGCGCGACTAGCGTAGTACGGTATCTCATCGAGGAGGGAGGCCTCGACTCGGCAAGCCTGTCGGTGGTCGGGTACGGAGACACGAAACCGATAGCCAGCAACGAGACAGAAGAAGGCCGCAAAGTGAATCGCCGCGTCGAGATCGTCCTGCTTCCACCCACTCCGACGCAGCCGTCGGAAGAGCAATCTCTCAGCAAGCCTGACGCTGGGGTCGCGCCCCACACGCCGTCGCTTGGGGACCAACCAGCACCAACTCCCCCAGTGACACAGCCTCCATCGGCAACCATTCCTGACTCTCCTCCAACTCCGCCCGTTCAGCCACCTGATCTGCAGCCGGGCAACCTTCGCTGACAGAACCCTCGCTCCTGCGGTCACCAAGGTACCCTCATGATGCTTGCCCTCTTTTGAGTTGAGCAGCGCCGGTTCTTGAAGGCGTGGTTGTTCCACTCAAGCATGCTTGGTAGAATGCTGCATGCCGCACGTCTTGTGTGCCGCTGACTCTGAATTTCCTGTCTCGACCCAACCAGCCGTGATGGATCTGCCGGCCTTCGCTGAAGTCATTGTCCCTCGACATCTGAACCGGTCATTCACCTACGCCATTCCAGATCGGCTCCGAGATCGCCTGCAGGTGGGAAGCAGGGTCCGGATTCCATTTGGACCGAGCATGCTCGAGGGCGTGGTCGTGTCGCTCTCCGCGCAATGCGGTGGCGGTGATGAGCAAGATCCTGCGACGAGGGGTCGCGTGGCGGGACGACTGCGTGAGATTGCGTCGGTCATCGGGGAGACCGCAGAAGCGGGCCTCGCCCCAGACCTGCTGACCTTAACTCGTTTGGTCTCTGAACGGTACTTGGCCCCCTGGGGCCAGTGCGTCCGATTGATCCTGCCGACCTTGCTGACACACAGACGCGCGCCTCGGTACCTCATCACTGAGACAGGCACGAAGAGGCAAGAGAGCGCGGGGCGACTGGCATCAACGGCCTGCCGGATCCTCGCGAGACTCGCCAGCGCGCCCAAGGGGCTGACCTTGATCTCTCTGCGTCGAACAGTCACGGGCCCGGTGGCCCGCACGCTGCGGACGCTAGCACGCCGCAAGTGGGTGCGAGAAATTGAGCGAGACCGTCAGAGTGATCAGGACAGCCGGACTGAGCCGCGCCGTTCGCCGACCAACGACATGACTCCTGCCGGTTCACCGAGCCAAGTTCACAAACCGCAGGAATCATCTACGGTTCCGCCACGGGAGATGGCTTGGTGGAATCAACTCCGCAGGGCTCTCGACGGAGCCGAGCCCAGGCTGTTCTTGCTACAAGCTCCGGCGGCGCAGCGGTTGAGCCACGTGATCCGGGCCGCCGAGGAGACGCTTGCGCGGGATCGGACGGTGCTGATCCTAGCCCCGGAGGTAATCAGGGCCGCGGCCATCGCCGAGCTGGCCAGAGCGCGATGGGGAGACCGGGTGGAGTTGTTCCACAGCGGGCTGACACCGACAAGGCGCGGGCAAGTCTGGCGTCGCATCCGAGCCGGGACCGCCGGCATCGTGGTGGGGACGCGGTCAGCCGTCTTTGCGCCCCTTATCTCCCTTGGACTCCTTTGCGTGGAAGACGAAGAGGATCCGTCATTCAAGGAAGAGGCGGAGCCCCACTATCATGCCCGCGAAGTTGCCTGGATGCGTGCCGGCCAGGATAAGGCCGTGCTCTTGCTCGGCTCGGCCCATCCGTCGTTAGAGACGGTGCAGGCGATTGGAGCCAGCGGCGAGGCGCTGCGGATTTCTGACGACGGTGTCGTCCCACCGGCGATCCAGGTGGTGGATCTTCGCCGATTCCTCCCCGGAGCGGTCCTGACAGAGCCCATGGTCGCCGGAATCCGTGCCGCCCTGGAGGCTCGGGCAGGGGTCGTGCTGTTCCTCAATCGCAAAGGCTTCGCGCCAGCCCTTCTCTGTCTGGACTGCGGCAGCGCGCAACGTTGCCCGCACTGTAGCGTGACGCTTAGCTTCTATAAACGAGCTGCCCGACTGGCGTGCCACTCCTGCGGCGCATCCGTTCCGGTCCCTGAAACATGCACCCTTTGTCTCGCAGCGCGTCTTGAGCCGGTTGGGTTCGGCACCGAACGGCTCGAGGAAGAAATCCGGCGCCTATTTCCCGGTGCAAGGATCGGCAGGCTGGACCGGGACACCGCTCCGACTCCTGGGAAGGCAGCAGCAATTCGCCGTCTGGCCTCGGCCGGAGAGTTTGATATCCTGATCGGCACCCAGATGCTGTTTCAAGGGTTCCCGCTTTCTCCTGTGGGGTTCGTCGGCCTCCCGCATGCAGACGCCGGCCTACATCTGCCGGACTTCCGATCGGCTGAGCGAACCTACCATGCGCTCCTGGATGCGGTGGCGCTGGCCCGTTCCGGAGAGGCGGGCGGGACCATAGTGCTGCAGACCTATCTGCCGACTCACCACGCAATTGCTTCAGTGGTCAGCTACAACGAATCGGGCTTCTACGACCAAGAGCTGGCCTTTCGCCAGTCGGTCGGCTATCCACCGTTTACTCACCTCGTCAGCCTGCGCGTGTCTGGTACGAACCCCGCACTGGTGAGAGAGGCAGCCGAGCGATGGTCCGGCCTGCTCAAGGCAGCGCTCCGACAACGATCAGCCGGTGAGGAGAGACCGCCTCCCCACGAGACCCTCGGCAGTGACATTACAATCTTGGGGCCCATTCCGGCCGCTGTGGCCCGCGTCCGAGGGAGACACCGCTGGCGCCTGCTGGTCAAATCGGCCGACGCCGAAGTGGCTCGTGTGGTGGTCAAGCGCACGCTGGAAGTCCTGGAAAAGCGACTGGGAATGGGTGGGTTGAAGTTCGATGTGGATATAGACCCGGTGGAGATGGTGTAAGCGGGGTCGGGGCGGCTGGACTGCCCCTGTGCTCCAAGAGCGCGCACATCGGAATGGGCCGGGGGACCTGTTGCTCTTTGGATGCAACGGGTCGTGACGGCCGCAGTGGGGCCAGTCCAGCCGCCCCTCTGGAGAGTAGTGATGTGCGGATATCGGGCTCAACGATAGGGGGCCACCCCAGCTACTCCGAAAATGGACGGGATAACGTAGTGTTAATCTAGTGGGGTTTTTGACCGACCTGCCTTCTGGGCTCCCTGTCGCTGGCTGATGCGGCGACCTCTTTTCGCCAGACCCACTTGAAAATACCGTAGGCGAAGGTCAACCAGAAGATGGACGAGAAGAGGCCGAAGAGGACCGCGATCAGAATTTGTCCCATCTGCTCATCGGTGGGTTCTGCCACGGCCATCCTCACTTGGACCATCGTCACAATCGGCCAGGCAAGGCTCTCCACGCCCAGCAGCAACGTGGCCCAGGCCCAGACAACTGCAATACTGGAGCCTTGCCATGTGAGAAACGCGGCGGCCCAGACGGCCACGACAACCGCCAAGGCGAGCGGCATCTCACCCCACGTGAGCCAAAAGCCGACGGTCACTGCCAGACTGCCGAGGACCGCGTTGAGTTGCGGAGTCCACATAGGATTCAAAGCGTGAGGTACATGAGGTGATGGAATGGCCTCGTGCCTCTTTCCTGGAAAGTGTGAAGCGTTTGCCAGGTGAAGTCAAATCCGCTTCTACGTTCTCATATGCAGTTGCGTTGTCGCAGTGCTTCCAGTAGCGTGTCTGCGAACTTCGATAATCGACAGTGCCAACCAAAGCCGGGATGGTCAACCGCATGCCGAAGATGATTGTGTTCACAGATTTGGATGGGAGCCTGCTCGATCCGCTCACCTACTCATTCGATGCTGCCAGCGAGGCCTTGCACGCCCTTCAAAGTGACGAGATCCCGCTCGTGCTTGCCTCGAGCAAAACACGGGCCGAGGTCGAGCCGATCCGATTCCGCTTGAATCATCGCCAGCCCTTCATTGTCGAGAACGGTGGGGGGCTCTTTATTCCGAAAGGGCTCTTCGATTTCCCGCTGGAGGAAGCTGCGCTGCGCGGTCCCTATCATGTGATCGAGATCGGGACGCCCTACGCCGAGTTGCGCACCGCACTGAAGGAGATTGAGCAAAGATCCGGGTTTCCCCTGAGAGGATTCGGGGATATGTCGGTGGAAGAAATCGCCGAGAGGACCGGGCTCAGCCAGCCTGACGCGCTCCTGGCCAAGCAGCGGGAGTATGACGAACCCTTTGTGATCGAAGGTCCCGCCACGGTGGTGGAAGAGGTACGACGTCAGATCAATGCGCGGGGGCTTCGCTGCACTAGGGGGGGACGCTTTTATCATCTGCTTGGGGAGTGCGATAAAGGGCTGGCCTGCCGGCTACTCACGAACTGCTACCGCCGCCAATGGAATGGCCAATTCATGACCGTCGGCATTGGTGACAGTCTCAACGACCTGCCCATGCTGGCTGAAGTGGATTGTCCCATTCTGGTGCAAAAGCCCGATGGCTCATACGATCCCGACGTTAAGCTTGCCAATCTGATCCGAGCGTCGGGTATCGGACCGGTCGGCTGGAACCAGGCGGTCCTTGACTTCTTGAGTCGCGCGTAACCGCTGTGCCGGGCGGAGCGGCACGGCCATCTCATTGAGAGGCTGATCATCCTCCAGGTGTGCAAGGAAAGGACGCTGGGAGCGACATGGAGTTGAAGGATTTCCTTTGGAGCCTGATCACCATTTATGTCTGCGCGCGGGTGATGGGGGAACTTGCGGCCCGCATTGGGCAGTCGCCGGTGCTGGGTGAACTGCTGGCCGGCGTGCTGGTCGGAAGCAGCGTGCTGGGGTGGGTGGAACCGACCGAGACGCTCAAATTACTCGGCGAGATCGGCGTCATGCTGCTCCTGTTCGAGGTCGGGCTCGAAGCGGATCTGCACTCGTTCCTGAAGGTGGGCTGGTCGGCGGCGGCTGTCGCGACGATCGGGGTCGTGACCCCCTTCGTGCTGGGCTATGGGTTGGCCATCGCCCTGCACATGACCGCGATCCAGGCCATCTTCGTCGGCGCCACCCTGACGGCTACCAGCGTGGCGATCTCTGCTCGGGTGCTCTCTGACCTTGGGAAACTGAAGACGGCCGAAGGCAACATTATTTTGGGCGCCGCGGTGCTTGACGACATTCTGGGGCTTGTGACCTTGTCGACGATTGTTGGGTTGGCAGCGTCGGGCACTGTGTCTTGGCTGGAAGTCGGCAGGACTGCTGGGCTCGCGATCCTATTCCTCGGCGCGGCCATTCTCGTCGGCATCCAGTACACGCACCTGTTCGCCGCGCTCGTCAACCGCATGCATACCCGAGGCCGCCTTGTCGTCGCGGCCGTCACTCTAGCGTTGCTGCTCGGCTACGTGGCAGACACGATGCACATCGCGCCGCTAGTCGGCGCCTTTGCCGCTGGCCTCCTGCTCGCGCGGACGGAGCACCAGTCCCATATTGAGGAGCGGATCAAACCGGTCAATGACGTGTTCGTGCCCATCTTCTTCGTCCTGATCGGAGCGGCCGTGGACCTGAGCCTTCTCAATCCGTTCAACCCGCAGAACTGGCCAGTTCTATTGCTCGCCAGCTCGCTCACGGTGGTCGCCATCATGGGGAAACTGGCGGCCGGATTCGGAGTTATTGACAAGCAGGTCAGTCGCTGGGCCGTTGGGGTTGGCATGCTCCCGCGCGGAGAGGTCGGCCTAATCTTTGCCGGCGTGGGTCTTTCCCACGGGATTATTGCCGGAGGAGAGTATGGAGCCATCCTGCTCGTGGTGGTGCTTACGACGTTCGTCTCTCCCCTTCTATTGAAGCTGGCGTTCAAGTCGTGACGGTCCGGGCGAGCCGACCTTGCTTGGAACGCTCTTCAGCGCCCCTCGCTCCTGCTTTTGAAGAAGAGGGCGGAAAGGGGTGGGAGCGTCAGGGCGAGGGAATGTGGGCGGCCGTGCAAGGGCATGGGAGCTGCTTCCACGCCGCCCAGGTTCCCTAGGCCACTGCCGCCGTATTGCGCTGCGTCGCTGTTGAGCAGCTCTCTCCAAATTCCGCCACGCGGGGCGCCGACGAGGTAGTTGGAACGGGGCACCGGGGTGAAGTTGCAGACGGCAAGCACGAGATCGCCCGTTGACTTGCCTTTGCGGATGAGGCTGATGATGCTGCTCTCCGCGTCGAGGCAGTCGATCCATTCGAAGCCGGCCGGGTCGCAGTCGAGTTGGTGCAAGGCCGGTTCGCTCCGGTAGAGTTGGTTCAGATCCGCGACCCATCTCTGCAGGCCGGCGTGCGGGACATACTGCAGCAGGGGCCACTCCAAGCTGTCCTCGTGCTTCCACTCATGCCACTGGCCGAACTCGCCGCCCATGAAGAGCAGCTTCTTCGCCGGCTGGGCATACATGTAGCCGAACAGGAGTCGGAGGTTGGCGAACTTCTGCCAGTCGTCTCCCGGCATCTTCCCCAAGAGCGACCCCTTGCCATGGACGACTTCGTCATGTGACAGCGGCAGGACAAAGCTCTCGTGAAAGGCGTAGAGCATGCGGAAGGTCAGGTCGTTGTGATGGTATTTTCTGTGAATCGGCTCCTTAGACATATACTCCAGCGTGTCGTGCATCCAGCCCATGTCCCACTTGAGCCCGAAGCCCAAGCCCCCCACATAGGTGGGCCGGGAGACCATCGGCCAGGCGGTGGATTCTTCCGCGATGGTCTGAACATCGGGATGGTTGGCATAAATTTGCTCGTTGAAGTGGCGGAGAAAGCCGATGGCTTCCAGGTTCTCTCTCCCACCGTATTGGTTGGGAATCCATTCCCCTTCTTTCCGGGAGTAGTCCAGATACAACATGGAGGCGACGGCATCCACGCGCAGGCCATCGATGTGGTACTTGTCCAGCCAGAAGAGGGCACTGCTGAGCAGGAAGCTCCTGACTTCGTTCCGCCCGTAGTTGAAGATGAAGCTGCTCCAGTCCGGGTGGAATCCCTTTTGAGGATCGGCATGTTCGTAGAGGTGCGTCCCATCGAAGAAGCCGGGTCCGTGCTCATCGGTCGGGAAGTGGGAGGGGACCCAATCCAGGATCACGCCGATGCCATGTTGGTGCAGGCAGTCAATCAGGTACATGAAGTCCTGCGGAGTCCCATACCGGCTGGTCGGCGCAAAGTAACCTGTGGTCTGGTAACCCCAGGACCCATAGAAGGGGTGCTCCATAATGGGTAAGATTTCGACATGGGTGAACCCCATCTGCGTGACGTACTCGGCCAATTGAGGAGCCAGTTCTCGATACGTCAGGGAGCGAGAATCTTGTTCAGGTACACGTCTCCAGGAGCCCAGATGGACCTCGTAGATGGCGATGGGAGCATTGAGGCTGTTACGGCTGTGTCTCGTTCCCATCCAGCCCCGGTCTTTCCATTCGTACTCGAGGTCCCAGACGATGGAGGCAGTCTTGGGCGGCGTTTCGTAGTAGAACGCCACTGGATCTGCCTTGTCGACCTGGTAGCCGTGGTATCGAGACGCAATGCGGTACTTGTAGATGGCTCCTTTCTTGAGACCGGGAACGAAGGCTTCCCAGATTCCTGAGTGGCCTCGCGGACGCAAGGAGTGGCCGGTTTTATTCCATCCATTGAAATCCCCCATCACGCAGATCTGCTCGGCATCCGGCGCCCATAAGGCGAGATACGTTCCCTCTACTCCATCCACGGTCATGGGATGAGCTCCCAGCTTCTCATAGAGGCGGACATGGGTGCCTTCGTTGAAGAGATAGAGATCCTGATCGGTCAGGAGGGTCACGTCGGGGAGGACCGGCTGCTTGGGGACCATCGCCATGAAATCCACCTCGTCAATCGATGTGAAGATTCCGTTAGGAGTGGTGCTAGGCGTCCGTTGATAGAGTAGCCTTACTACTCTCCACCGTCAACCAGGAACTAGCGGCGGTCCTTTGAATCCTCAGGAGGGAGGAGGCACTGCATGACCTTTGTGAGGACTCTTCTGGTCCCAGTCTTTCGCAGTTCAAGCCTCACAGGACACTTTTTTCGACACCTTCAGCTCTTGCAACTCTTGCCGCGAGCCAGTCCAACAAGGAGTCCAGCCTGCTGGGATCCGATACCCAGGCGTTCTCGCCTGCTAGGCCGCGCCTCCCGCCGACCCGCACCGCGAGCCCCCGGTTCCGCACCACGCGGAACGCATCAAAGTCCGTCCGGTCATCGCCGAAATAGACTGGCACGAGACGGCGAGCCCAGGGACGGCGCAGAAGCTCGGCCACCGCTGTTCCCTTGTTCCAGGCCCCGGCCAGCCTCGCTTCGAGCACGCGTTTGCCGTCCACCAGCGCGACCTTTTTGTTTGCCAGCCAAGGAGCCAGCGCACGAAGCGCACGTCGGCGCAACCTGGCGCGATCGGCCGGCCGGACCAGCCGGTCATGCAGCGCGACAGTCAATCCCTTATCCTCGATGAGGGCACCAGCGATTCCTTCGGTGGCGCCCTTCAGTGCTCTGACCCATTCCCGGACTTCTTGTCTGGGAGGCCGCTGCCCCGTCCAATGCATCGCAGCGCCCGGTTCTTTATAAAGAAGCCCGTGATAGGCCAGGTACCGGACGCTCGGAAGCCCCACGCGTTTCTGCAGGTCTGAGAGCGCGCGTCCGCTCACAATGACCACCGGGACCGAACGCGCCAGTCGGCTGAGCGTCTGTCTGACGGAAGCCTTGAGCTTTGCTTCCTCTGGGCGCCGGACGATGGGAGTCAAGGTGCCGTCATAGTCCAGAAGGACAATGAGGCGATGAGGGGGAATCGCTGTCAGCCTTGCGCGAAGCGATGGTTTCCGTTTCATCCACCAGGACCCTGTGTGTCCTCCGATCGCACGCCTGCATCGCGAAGGCAGCGATCCACCCAGCCGTGGACGTCGTGCGTTTGCAGATGTCTTCGCATCGTGCGCATCCGGCGTCGCCGCTCTTCTTCTGGCATCTCCAGCGCCTGTTTGATGGCGTCAGCGAGCCCTTCCGGATCGTAGGGATTCACGATCAGCCCATCGGTCAATTCGTCAGATGCGCCGGCCATCTGGCTGACCAGCAGCACGCCGGCCTCGTCCACCTGGGAAGCGACATATTCCTTGGCCACCAGGTTCATCCCATCATACACGGAACTGACCACCGCGAGGTCAGCCATCCGGTAATACGCGACCAACGTGGAGAACTCGATCCGGCCCTCGAGGTACTCGATCGGGTGCCAGCCCCCACCAGCATGGCGCGCATTGATCTCCGAGGCCGTCTCACGGATCACTTCTCGATAGCGGCGATACGCCTCCACCTCGCTCCTGGTTGGCACCGCGACCTGGACAAAGATGAACCGGCCGCGGTACTGCGGGTAACGTGTGAAAAACGTATCCAGGGCCCAGAAGCGCTTGAGCAGGCCCTTGGTGTAGTCTAGCCGGTCCACACCGAGTCCCATGCGGATACCCTGACGAATACCGAGCCGCCGGCGCGCAAGGATCATGAGGCTTTCAACCTCGGCCGTCTTGGCAAGGTCAGAGATATAACGAAAATCCACGCTGATGGCCTGTGCCGTGAGCTTGGTCCTGTGGCCCCGGTGCTGGACGGTGTCATGGGACCGGTCCACCTCGGCCCCCAGGAACTGATGGGCGCACTCCGCAAACTCCCGGACATACCCGGCGGTCTGAAAGGTCAGACAGTCAGCCGCCAACAGCCCCTCGAGCAGCTCACGGCGTTCCGGCAGGATGCGGAACACATCCGGCCCAGGCCAGGGAATGTGCCAGAACAGCGCCACCCTCGAATCCGGGACCGTCTTCTTGATCAAGCCTGGGAGCAGTGCGAGCTGAAAGTCATGGACCCACACGGGCCCAGGTCGCTGGCGTATCTCATCTAGCACCGCGTCGGCGAACCGATTGTTCAGCGCGCGATACGCGCTCCAGAACGCCTTGAGATAGGCCACGCGGTCCAGTGTCACGTGACAGAGCGGCCAGAGCACCTCGTTCGCATAGCCAAGATAGCCACCCTTGACCTCCTCAGGGCTGAGCCAGACCCGTCGGAGCCTGTAGGTGTACGAATGGGCATCAGGCGGAACCTCGACGAGGTCTCCGGGCCCAACGGTTTCTCGATCTGCCTCGCCGCTGCCCCACGCCACCCAGGTCCCTCCAAGGCGGCGCATCACTGGATCGAGCGCTGAGGTGAGCCCCCCATCAGTATGCCGACAGACCAGGCGGCCCTTGAGCCGTCGGTGCTCATACGGTTCCCGATTTGACACAACGATCAAATCGGTTCCAGATAACGATTCCACTTTGCTCTCGACGATCAAATGGGTTCCGGATAACGTTTCCACTTTACTCTCCTTGGAAAACCGGCCAGCAGGAGCCGGCTCAAGCTTTCGCATCAGCGGATCATTTCCTGCGCCTATCATCTTCGAGTTCTCAGGACTTCCCTCTCATCCCCACGCTCATTGTGCTTTGTGAATGCCATCTTCTGCAAGATGCTGGGCGGAGACAACTAGCATCGAGCGATTGGACGCGAACAGGGGAAACGCTACGCCTAGATCGTTGAGCGTTTGCGCGAGACGGAGGTCTTGCTTTCCGAATGCTTCGGCCCGTCCAATGGCTACCATAAAAAGTCTCTCGGCCTTAGCGCTGCAGCCCTCCTGCAACGCCTTGACTCCAGCGGAATGATACGCTTCCCAGAGTGTTTCCTGCCCACTGGTCTGAGCGGAGACAAGGACCAAGCACAATGCCCACAAGGGCCAGCACCGTGCCTTGGTATTCATCAACGCCTCTCTTATCTGAGGAGGAGGCGGCCTCAGGTTCTCAAAGGAGCTGTCGAGGTCTTGACCAACCGACGGGCTTCGTTTTGCGAGATGACAGGGTCCAGGAGATCTCCGCAATTGACACAGCGCCATCCTTTGCAGTGCTCCTGACCGCGATCTTGTCCAAGAGTTCCATGAACCAGTCAGGAACCATCAAGCCCTGACAGCGCAGGCATACCATGTAGTTGCTCGTTGTCGAGAAAGCCTTCATCAGCGGGTTAGGCATTTCCCATACTCAATCACCTCGTTGACCGCCTCAGTCGCTTCCGCGGCCACGCGGCTGGCATGTTCGCCGATGCCCTCACCTAGGTCGCGAAGCTGCCGCCGAGCATGGCTTCCTGCCTCCGTTACCTCCTCAGCCATACGGCTTGCATGCTCGCTGATCCCCTCGGTCAGACCACGAAGCTGCCGACGAGTATGGCTTCCTGAGTGGGGAGCCAGTAGAAGACCGGTT
>Ga0209861_1000006_pt1 | contig 28278 bp, 25 predicted proteins | sample GWRWS2_30_40_FD_187245 | JGI IMG/M metagenome (GOLD analysis project Ga0209861, IMG submission 187245) | Riverbed sediment microbial communities from areas with vegetation nearby in Columbia River, Washington, USA - GW-RW S2_30_40 (SPAdes)... | ecosystem: Environmental > Aquatic > Freshwater >...
GGGGGCAGCTGCCTTGACCGCTTTGAGGACCTCCAAGCCGCTCCCCTTGGGCATCTTGAGATCGGTGATCACGAGGTCAAAGATCTCTTTGCCGAACTGCGCGATCGCCTCCTCGCCGTCTTCCGCAACCGTCACCGCATAGCCGGCTCGCTTGAGCATGATGCTCAAGACATCCCGCATGCTCCGCTCATCGTCAACGATCAAGATCTTTTCCACGGTTCCCTACCCTCATGCCACAGGCGCGGCCCTCCTTCCGCGGACCGCGGCAAACAGACCACCAAGCGCGCCCCCTTGCCTTCCTCGCTGTCCACGCGGACCCATCCACCGTGGAGGTCCACGATGCGATGCACCGCGGCGAGTCCCAGGCCCGATCCTTCTTTCTTCGTGGTGAAGAAGGGAAGAAAAATCTTGTCGAAATGCTCTTTTTTGATCCCTCCCCCGGTATCCAAGAATGCGATTTCGATCACCTCACCACTCTGGCCACGCACACCGACCCGCCGACAACTCGTTGAAATCGTCAGGCGCCCTCCGGACGTCATGGCGTCGAATGCATTTGTCGCAAGGTTCCAGAATACCTGCTTCAGTTGATCCTGATCCACCTGCGCAATCAGCGGACTGGCCCATGGTTGGGTCGCAATCTCAATGGCCTTCTGGCGGGACTTTGCCTCATGCCGGATCAGATCCAGCGTGTCTGCCAAGACGACATTCAGATCGCACTCTTTCCGATTCAGCGCCGGCGGTCTCGCATACGCCAGGAACTCCGTGATGATGGAATCGAGCCTGGTCGCTTCCCGAACCGCAATATTCATGAGACGTGTGTTGGTCTCATCCGGAGGGAGGTCCTTCCGCAGCATTTGCATGGCGCCGGCCAGCGCCCCCAGGGGGTTCCGGATCTCATGAGCCATGCCGGCCGACATTTCACCAATTGTGGCGAGCCATTCCTGACGCCGCATCTGCTCTTCCATGTCACGAATCTGCGTCAGATCCTTGAAGACCCCGACCAGACCTATCTGGACGCCACCTTCATTGAGAGGCGACAGGGTCATCCCGAGCACCAGACGACTCCCGTCAGCCTGCTTACCTTCCGCCTCGAACCGGTGCGGAACGGACAGGGCGACGGAGCCTGCCCCGAAATGATCACCCTGCTGCCAATTGAACACTTCCCACCACGGGCGGTTCTGGACCTGGTCCAGGGTATAGCCAGTGGCATCTTGTGCGGCCGGGTTGAACGAGGTGACCCGGCCTTCCGCATCGGTCGTGAACACCCCGCTACTGATGCTCTGCACGATGTTCTCATGAAACGCTTGTAGGCTGGTCAATCCCGCCTCTTTCTCACGAAGGGATAGATCTGCCAGCCTCAATTGCTCGGCCAGCTCGCCGCTGAGGAAGCCCACGACGACGAATGCCAGGCCATGCACCCCAAACGTGTACAAGGTCTCCGCCTCCGACAACCGGCTCGGTGGCAGCCATTCCCCCAACTGCAACAGCCCGTACAACTGGATATTGGCGACGAGGCCGAACAGAATCGCTGAGAACGCGGCAGTGACGAGCCCCACCCGACGCCTCAGAATCAGGCTCGCCAGGGTGACCGTAATGATATAGAGCACCGCGAAGGGGCTCTCGATCGCGCCGGTCATGGCGACCAGCACGGTCTCCAGGAGCAGATCCACCGCGATCTGGGAGTAGGCAAAACGGGTCAGCGCCGCAGGAATCGTGAGATACCTGAGAGTGACGGTATAGGCGATCGTGATCGCGTAGGTGAAGATGATGAGCGCGTAGAAGGTGGGAACGCGCTCGTCCTTGGCGACCTGGAATGTGATCGAAAGACCGAGCAGCAGCGTGACCACTACTACTCGAAGGCCCATCAGCCAATACAGCCTGGCCCTGAGTTCGTCCATTGGCTCCTGCGGGCTGCTGGTGGAAGCGGAAGGTTCTCGCGCCGTTGTAGAAGAACCGGTCATCTTGCCGACCGGCGACCGCCTGGGGGGCGATCCCTCTTCATCACGTCGAGGTCTTTAGCCTATCGCCGAGGCCATCTGGAAAATCGGCAGGTACATCGCGACGACGATAAACCCGACCACCGTTCCCAGAAATACCATCATCATGGGCTCCAGAAGCGATGTCAGCGCCGCCACAGCCTGGTCCACCTCGTCTTCATAGAAATCCGCAATTTTGCCCAGCATTGCATCCAGCGCGCCGGTGGTCTCACCCACCGAGATCATGTGGGTGACCATTTTCGGAAAGACCTCGCCCTTCGAGAGCGGTTCGGCGATCGTCTTGCCACCGCTGATGCTCATCCGTGCGCTCATGATCGCCTCTTCGATCACCTTGTTGCCAGCCGTTTTGGCGGTGATGCTCAACCCATCCAGAATCGGCACGCCGCTGGTGATCAATGTGCCGAGCGTCCTCGTGAATTTGGCCACTGCCGTCTTTCGGATCAATTCCCCCACGATCGGCAGTTTGAGGAACATTCGGTCCATGGCTAACCGCCCTTTGGGGGTGGCATAGTATTTCTTGATTCCCCATCCGGCCAGGACCGCCCCGATCGCGAGGTGGATAATGTAGGACTGCATAAAATTGCTGACATCAATGACGATTTGGGTCGGGCCAGGAAGTCCCATCTTTCCCCCGGACATCTCAGCAAACATCTTGGCAAAAATCGGAATGACCCAAACCATCAGCACCGTGATCACAATCACTGCCACGCTCAGGATGGCCGCCGGATACACCATCGCCGATTTGATCTGGGCCTTGAGTTTCATGGCCTTCTCGATATGCTTGGACAAGCGACCCAGAATGGTGTCCAACAGGCCCCCGACCTCCCCGGCATGAACCATGTTGACATAGAGTTCGTCAAACACTTTTGGGTGCTTGCGCAGCGCGTCGGCGAACGTGGCACCCCCTTCCACTTGAGTCCGGACCTCTCCGACGGCCTTCCGCAACTGCTTGTTCTCAGATTGGGAGGCCAGGATCTCTAGAGCCTGGATGAGCGGAAGACCGGCATTGATCATGGTCGCGAACTGCCGGGTAAAGACGACGAGGTCTTTGTCGGTGACGCCACCACCAATTTCGAAGGTCCACCCTGCACCCTCCTTGGCGGCCCTCTCATCCAGACTCATGACGACGATATTCTGCTTCCGCAGTTGCTCCATGGCCTCGTCACGGGTCTTGGCGGCGACCTCCCCTTTCTTGACCATACCCTGCCGGTTTCGGCCTGTATATGCGAAGGTGGCCATCAGCTAGCTCCGTCTCCTCATATTCTGTGCCCTACGGTTGTTGCCCGAATCACGGACCTGGCGACATCCCCAGCCTCTGCTTGACAGGACGGTTGAAGGAACCAGCGCATCAGGTGATCGCATGCATGAGGCAGGAGGACAAGGACCCCGCTGTCCCCTCCGGCTCGATCCGGAAATCCCGAATTCGACCTGATCAGGAGCTGCAACAGTCGCCATTTGCAAGCGCTGTTCGCAGAGTTTAGAGGGTAATAATGGCAGCCAACGACATGAGCGAAGTCTACTGGAGGACTAAAGACTTGTCAACTTTATCCTCTTTCGATGTACGCAGAATCTAAGCGGTTGTCACCGAGGAACGACTCGCGGTCGCTTACGCTTCACCGGCGCTGAGATGAACGAACCCGCGATAGAGGTAGTGGAACCCGGACACCAGGGTTAACGCCACCGTCAGATAGAGGAGGGGCTGAATGAGCCGGAGATCCATATGTCGAGAGGCTAAGATCACCACCAGAAGAATGTACGAAAGCTGAAATACCGTGGTCCCTTTTCCAAGCAGGGTCGGTGAAATATCCACGCGCGATTCGGTCAACTGCACCAGAAGGGTGCCGGTCATGAGGATCAGATCTCGACTCACGACGAGGATCGCCGTCCACAACGGCACCAGGTGAAGGATGGACAGCGTCACGAAACCGGACGTCAGCAACAGCTTGTCGGCCAGCGGATCCAGGAAAGCCCCAAGTCTGGTGCGCTGATTGGCCACCCGCGCGATCGTCCCATCCAGCCCGTCCGTGAGACCCGCGAGCAGCAGCACGCCTAGTGAATAGTCGTAACGCTCATAGAGGAGAAAGCCAACGAAAAGAGGAACCAGGAGGATCCTGAGGATCGTGAGACTGTTCGGCAGATTCATGGGTTCGTCGGTATGACACCCTTGCTCTCTGGGGCTCGCAATCAAGCTGAGCGCGTCATCATAAGAGGGGGCCGGAGGGTTGTCAACAAGGGTTGAACTGGCCGACTGCACACACTATAATTTGTTTTCTCGTGAACGACCGGCACGTTGAACGGAGGAACAGATGAGCGTCCTTCCGCTGCTCTTCAAGAAAGAGGGCGTCGTTGAGCGACATCAGATCGAGGGCAATGACCCAAGCGACCGCTATTTCAGTCGGTCCATTCTGGTCAGTCGCACCGTCAACGGCTACGCCGCCAAGGTGATGTATGAGGCCCTCACAGTGGAGGGTCAGACCCACTCCACTATTGGGGCCGCTGTGAAGAGTGTGGTGGACAAGCTCAGCAGCTTGGGATTCAGACGAATGCGAACCAGGCCGAATTTCAAAGGCCGACGTTACCTCGCCGAGAAGGAAACCTGGATCGAGTATCCAGACGATCACAAGAGCTAACAGCGAATAGCGTAAAGCTCTTTTCCTTCCCGTTCTTGGCTGTTTGCTGCGACCTATCAGCCCTTCGCGATCAGTTCTTCATGGATCAGATCGTGAATCAGCGGACGAAACCTCTGGATACCGATGTTCTGCCTCGTCGGGTGGACGCGATTCGACAAGAGGATAACCTCCAGTTCGCGCACCGGATCCACCCAGAGTGAGGTCCCCGTATACCCCAAATGGCCGAAGGAGTTGGGAGAAAACCGCGTCCCTGACGAGGAAGGCGGCGACGGCGTATCCCATCCGAGTCCCCAACTGGACCCTGCGGTTCGGTCCTGTCTCGTCACAAAGTGCCGGACTAGCTCCGGTGAAAAACAATTCCCTCGTCCAAGATAGCCTTCCAACCAGGCTCCTGAGACCGCCAGAACCGCTGAGGCAGTGCCAAACAACCCGGCGTGGCCGGCGACGCCCCCCATGGCAAACGCATTTTCATCATGCACCTCGGCCCTCAAGACGCGCCCCCGCCAAGGGTCATCCTCTGTCGCCGCAACCGAATTGAAATTGGAAGGCGGATCGCACGTTCCAACCGTGCAGTCCTTCGACGTCTCAATGAAACACAATGGGTCCGCACGCAGCGGTTCATACACCCGCTCCCGACAGAAGGGGACCAATGAGCGTCCGGTCAATCGTTCCACAAGGAGACCCAGCAGCATGAATCCCAGATCGCTGTAGAGGCCGCGTGCACCGATAGGAAACACCAACGATTCATGGCCTATGCTGTCCAGCACTGCTTGTCGAGCCGCTTGACTGCCCAGAAAACCAGGATGGGTTCGATCTTGCTCGGCGATTCGCTCATAGAAGGGACGCCAAGCCGGCAGGCCAGAGCTGTGGTTCAACAGATGAAAGACTGTCGCCTCGCCGATTTCCCTGTCCTTCAGCTCTTCAAGAATATCGTGCAGCGGGTCTTCGAGGCTGAGTCGCCCGTCCTGGACGAGACAGAGGACGGCCGTTGCGGTGGCCAGAGGTTTGGTCAGCGAGGCAAGGTCATAGACCGTATCAAGGCTGGCCGGTTCTTTATGCGGGATCAGCGCTGCGTACCCAAAGGCTCGATGGTACGCTACCAGGCCGCGGATCCGGACGAGCAACACCGCGCCAGGGAACACCCCTTCCTCGACGGCGGATTGCATGGCGCTGGCGATGAGATCGGACGTGCTCATGAATGGGCTACAGGAGGGGCGGCAGGCGCCGAAGAAGTGTTGGGCTCAACGAGGGGAAGACTCGGTGACCTCACCGATCCATGACGAACCACGCGGAGCGCCAGGCCTCAGGACGTTCGGCCCCTTCATTCTGCTTCTGTGTGTCCTGTTCGCCCAATACCGCACGTAGACCGGCAGAGCGACTCATGGGTCGCTTCGCGCGCCGTAGTGGTCGGAATCTCCCGACATCTTTTCAGCCTGAGTGTCCGGATCGGAACGTCCCTGGCCCCCTTCCTCGATCTCCAGCATGCGCTCAAAAGTCCGCAACGTCGAGCGCAGGCGCTCGATCATTAAGAGTCGTTGCTTGTGAAGATCCGACAGATCACGTTGCGTGCCGGCCAACTCCGTCCGTGCCTCACGGATCAACTCCGCGGCTTTCAGCTCGGCTTCCTTCATGATGAGTTCCGCATCCCGTTGGGCGGCCTGTTTGAGATCATCGGTGATCGCTTGCGCGGCAACCAGCGTGTTCGACAGCGTCGTCTCGGTCTTCTTCAGGTCGGCGAGCTGTCGCTCAGTCAACGACAACTTTTCACGCAGCGCCGCATGGTCCCGATTCAGTGACTCGACGGTCTGGGCCACTTCTTCCAGAAACCGTTGGACCTCTTCGCGGTCGTACCCCCGCAGCCTGACCTTGAACCCCATTTGCTGAATGTCGAGCGGCGTGATCTTCATGGGTATGCCTCTCAGGCTTCTCTTAGTACATGCGGGACGCCACGTCTTTCAATGACTGCACCACAGCCACCTGAAGAAAGATAATGACCAGAATGGCGATGATCGGTGAGACATCAACGCCCAGCCTCCAGCCTAGCCGACGTCGGATCGGAGAGAGGACCGGCTCGGTCGCACGTTCCAGAAATTGCACGATTGGATTCCAAGGATCAGGGTTGACCCACGAGATGAGTGCCCTGGCGATGATCACCCACATATAGAGCCAGAGCACATAATCAGCGACCGTCGCCAGTCCTTGTAGCACATTTCCCGCGAGAAACATCAGCGGCCCAGGTCTTCGGACTTCTTCGTCGCGGCTTCGACCGCGGCCATGAGAGTGGCCCTCAGTCCACCCTGTTCCAATTGGTGAAGCCCTGCCATCGTGGTCCCTCCGGGAGAAGCCACGCGGTCCTTAAGGCGGGCCGGGTGCTCGCCCGTCTCGAGCAGCATCCGGGCCGCACCCAGCACCGTCTGGGCCGCAAGCAGTTCGGCCACTGCACGGGGAAGCCCCATCTTCACGCCACCGTCCGCCATCGCCTCAATCACCAGAAACGCATAGGCAGGGCCACTGCCACTCAATCCGGTGACCACATCCATCAAACGCTCCTCGACCACCAAGACCCGCCCGACGGCCTCGAACAGGGTCCGCGCGAACTGAACATCCTCCTCCGTCACGCCAGGGCCGAGAGCCAGGGCAGACATCCCCTCGCGAACCAGCGCCGGCGCATTCGGCATCACCCGAATTACGCGGGTTGCGCTCGGCACCAACCGGGCAAGTAGCCCAATCGAGGCTCCCGCTGCGATCGAGATGACGAGCCTGCCCGCCAGCACCGGAGCCATCTCTCGCAAGACCGTCTCCAGCGACTGAGGCTTGACCGCTAGCAGGGAAACATCCGCCCAGGATGCGGCCTCCCTGTTATCCGAGCCAACCCGAATGCCGAACCGCCGCTTGACCAGATCTCGACGTTCCGCACTCGTGTCGGTGGCAAACAATGAGCCGGGGTCGATCACCTGCGAGGCCTGCAACCCGGCCAGCAAGGCTTCGGCCATCTGACCAGCCCCGATGATGGCGATTTTCTTCAGCTGCCTCATAGCGCACGAGGTCCAAAGATGGCAGTTCCGACTCGCACGAACGTCGCCCCTTCCTCGACAGCAACCTCATAATCATTCGACATGCCCATAGACAGTTCGTCCATGCGGACTCGTCTGAGGTTCGCGTGCGACAGCGATCGAGCCAACTCGCTCAGACGACGGAAATAGGGCCTGGCCGACTCCGCTTCGCGCGTCGGCGGAGGAACGGCCATCAGGCCCTTGACGGAAAGGTGAGACATCGAGTCCAAGACCGGCAGCGCGTCCACCACAGCCGGAAGGCTGAATCCTGCCTTGGATGATTCTCCCCCGATATTCACCTCGAGAAGAATCTCCTGGCACGCACCCGCTTCTTCGGCACGGCGATTAACCTCGGCGGCAAGCTCAAGACTATCCACCGAATGGATCATCGCAAAAGCCCCGACCACCGACCTGACCTTTCGGCGCTGTAACCGGCCGATGAAGTGCCAACTGAGTCCGGCCTCTGGACCGAACGATGCGATCTTGGGAATCGCTTCCTGAAGCCGATTCTCCCCGAAAAGCCTCACTCCGGCGGCGATTGCGTGACGGATACCCGACACGGAGACGGACTTGGTGACGGCGATCAAGCGTATCGTGTCCGACCGACGCCCGACACGGTCCGCCGCCCGACGAATACTCTGGAGGACGGATTGGACGTTATGGGCGATGGCATCGGAATCACGTGCGTCCGTCAATCCGGGCCACCAATGATGAATGAAGCATGATGAATGCGGAACGCTGAGTTGCCTTGTTCATACTGCGCTCATCATACACCATCAGCGTTCATCATTCATCTTCATCGCTCCGAATGGCTGGTGTTTCGCGAGCGGCGAGCCAGCATGATCCCGCTGACCATCGTCTCCCCGACCACCCCGTCGCGCCGATAGGAATAAAAGAGGTCAGGGTGGCAGGCGGTGCAGACCCTGACGGTTCGGATGTGTTCGCGCTCCACGCCGACGGCCTGGGCCTGGCGTCGCACCAGCTCTCGGAGATCTAACATGGCTCTGTTGCGCCCGGTCTCTCGTATCACCAACCGCCAGTCAGCAAAGCCGGCCCGGAGCCGCTCCAAGACCGGCTCATCCACCTCGTAGCAACAGGGGCCGACTGATGGCCCAATCCCGATCTGTAACGACGCCGGTTCCGATCCGAACCGGTGGCGCATCAGAGACAGGGCCTTTGGGACGATCCCGGCCACGGTCCCCCGCCAACCCGCATGAACGGCCGCCACGACCTTGCGCAGCGGATCGTGGACCAACACTGGCACACAGTCGGCGGTTCTGATCGTCAGGAGCACGCCGGACTGATTGGTCATCAGGGCATCCCACCCGCCAGCAAAGGTTTCTCCTGCTTCGAGAGGACGGTCCAAGACCAACGCATCCGTTCCGTGCACCTGCCTGACCGACACGACGACCGGGGGTCCCTTCACACGCTGGAGTGGTCCGTTTTTTGAGCGACGGTCGCCGCCGGCAGCACCCTGGCCAATCGGCTCTCCGGGCGTCACAGATCTACCGCGTGAGTCCACACCTGTGGCTTGGTGACGGGTTCCGAAAAAGTGTTGCACACCGTCGCGCGCGCCGGCAAAGGCCGGCACCGTAATCAAGGTTCCAGCCATCACGGTCTTCCCACGGAGGCCGGTCGGTCACGGCTCTCAGTCCGACTGTTTTCGAAGAAATGTCGGGACATCCCACTCATCGTCCGTCGCCAACACCAATCGCTCCTGCCCCTCTCGTTGCTCGGTGAACCGACGCAAAAAGGTCGGACGATCCAGATTCTTTTGCGCCGCCTGGCCCGCCGCCACAGGCACCGCGGCCAGCACCTGTTGAGCAGGGCGCCCTCCCTTCGCCGTCGGCCGCTCGAGCAGGGTCGGTTTGGCCGGCTGTTCTTCGCGATCGAACCCGGTCGCGATCACGGTGACCACCAGTTCATCCCCCATATCGGGGTTGATCACCTGCCCAACGATAATGTTGGCCTGCGGGTCCGCCGCTTCTTTGATGATCGAAGCCGCTTCATCTACTTCGTGAAGCGACAGGCTCGGCCCACCAGTAATGTTGAGCAACACGCCGCGGGCTCCCTCCACACTCCCGTCTTCCAGCAGTGGGCTCGACACGGCTTTCTGCGCCGCCTCCATTGAGCGGTTCGTGCCACGCGAGATCCCCATGCCCATCACGGCTCGGCCTGTATGGGTCATCACGGTCCGGACGTCCGCAAAATCCACGTTGATGTGTCCTGTCGTCGTGATCACATCGGCGATCCCCTGGATCGCTTGCCGCAAGACATCGTCGGCCACCTTGAACGCCTCCAGCAACGGCGTGGCCTTATCGACGATGCCCAGGAGTCGCTGATTGGGAATGATCAGGAGCGTATCCACGTGTCTTCTCAGCTCTCGGATTCCTTCCTCGGCGTGGCTCATCCGGCGGTGTCCCTCATACTGGAACGGCTTGGTCACTACCCCGACGGTCAGGGCGCCCAGTTCCCGCGCAATGTTGGCCACGATCGGGGTGGCGCCCGTGCCGGTCCCGCCTCCCATGCCTGCGGTCACGAAGACCATATCGGCGCCTTCTAGACATTCTCGGATGGGATCCTTGCTTTCCAGCGCCGCCTCCTTGCCCACCTCCGGTCTTGCCCCTGCGCCGAGGCCGCGGGTCCGTTCCGGTCCCAGTTGGACTTTGAAGGCTGCAAGGGATCGTTGCAGGGCCTGCAGGTCCGTGTTCGCCGCGATGAATTCTATGCGGCTGAGCCCTGCGCCGATCATCGTGTTCACTGCGTTGCAACCGGCGCCGCCCACACCGATGACTCTGATGCGAACCGGCATGATCACATCCTCCTCAAATGAGAACATCGCGTTTCCTCCCTTCGTTAAAAGCTGATAGCGAGTGGCCAACAGCGACGAGCTGCGTGCTGCTCGCTTTATTCAAAAGAATTCGAACATCCAGGACCGCATTCGAGCGAACACCCTGCCGAGGGGCCTTCCATGTCGGAGTCCGGCAGTCTCCAGTTCATCGGCATGATGACGGGCATGCAAAATCAGCCCGACGCCCGTCGCGTACATGGGACTGCTGACGATATCCCGCAGTCCCCCTACGCCGTTGGGCACCCCCCGTCGGACCGGCAGATCCAGTACCCGTTCAGCCGCCTCCGGCATCCTGTCGAGCATCGAGGTGCCGCCAGTAATCACCACGCCAGCCGCCAGCATCGCTTCGTACCCGGTACGCACGATTTCCCGCCGCACCAGGTCAAACATCTCTTCGACGCGCGGCTCGATGATCTCCGCCAGGTCCTTGCGGGAGACGGTGCGGGCAGGACGTTCTCCCACGCTCGGCACTTCCACCTTCTCGTTCTCCTTCACCATCTCCGCCAGGGCCACCCCATGCCGGATCTTGATCTTTTCAGCCTCAGCCTGAGGAGTCCGCAGCCCGATCGCGAGGTCGGTGCTCAAGTGCTGGCCGCCGATCGGCAGCACGGCCGTGTGGCGGATGCTACCTTCAACAAAAATCGCCAGGTCCGTAGTGCCTCCACCCAGATCGACCATCGCCACCCCCAGTTCCCGTTCCTCGGGGCTCAGCACCGCCTCGCTGGAGGCCAGCGGCTGGAGCACCATGTCCACCACATCCAGGCCAGCTCGGTTGACGCTCTTGATAATGTTCTGGGCTGAGGTCACCGCTCCCGTGATGATGTGCACATCCACCTCCAGGCGAGTGCCGGACATCCCCAGCGGGTCCCGGATGCCGTCCTGATCGTCCACCACAAATTCGCGTGGGAGGACATGCAGGATTCGCCTATCCTGCGGGGTGACCGCCATCATCCGCGCCGCCTCGATCGCGCGTTGTACGTCATCACAGGTCACTTCCTCCTTCTTGAGCGCGACGACCCCAGTCGAGTTCTCGCCCGAGATGTGACTGCCGGCGATGCCGGTATAGACCGACTCAATTTGGACCGCAGCCATGAGCTCTGCCTCGTCCACCGCTCTCTTGATGGATTCGACGGTGCTCTCGATATTGACCACGACGCCCTTACGGAGGCCACGGGATGGACTGGACCCGACCCCGATGATGTTCACCATGCCCTCCTCGGTCACCTCAGCCACGATGGCACAAATCTTGGTCGTCCCGATGTCCAGCCCCACGACGATATGGTCTCGTTTGGCCACCTAGGTTTACCCCCTTTCCCTGACGATCACCTTGCCTGGATACCGCAAATCAATCTCGCTCCGGAATTGACCGCTTCCGTTGTCGGCCCGAGCCCGCAGAGTCGGCTGAAGTCTCCGGTAGCGGTCCCATTTCTCTTCAAAGGATGAGGGGCCGAACTGGAAGCGGAGTCCTTGCACAGACGCGACGAGGTTCTCGGGATTTCCCGCATCCACCTGTGGCCGACCCTCGACGGCCTGACCCACGAGGCCGGCCAGTTCAATGCCAGCGCGGGCGACCTGTCGGGACTGCGCCTGTCCCTGGATGAGACGCCTCGGATCGACCCCCACGAGCACAGGCAGGACGGGATCGTCCTCCTCTCCCAGCACCGAGAGCACGTGCCCTTCCTCATCCAACAACAGATTCAACGACGGCGTCCTCAAGACGGCGGCTGGTCGACGTTCGGTGATGGTGACCGCTAACGTATGGAAGAGCGCGCGGTTCACGATGGCCTCCTTGATCCAGGGATGAGATTTCAGGCGATCGACCAGCACCGTGGAGTTTACCGAGAACAGCGTCTCGCCGGATTGCAGTCTCAATCGCTCCAGCACATCCTCGTACGTCACGCGGTTGGTTCCGGACACGGTCACTTCACGCACCTGGAACCAGTCGGCGACGAGCGGCTTTTCATCCTTGTACAGCGGCATGGCTCCCCACCAGCCGACGAAGACAACCGCAATCACTGCGACCAACAGCAGCGACCGACGGACGAGACCTGCGCCGCTTACTGTGGATCCGTAGCTGAAGCTCGCACGCGAACCGAATGGGCTGGGCCTTCTTCGAAGGTTGGGCCTCGGGCCAGGCCTCCGCTTCCGCCAGGGTGTAATTGCGCGACTCATCTCAAACCCCCCGCGCATTCATACCTCTATTTTCATCGTTCTGGACTCAGTGTCCTTCATACGCCTGAGAGCAGAGTGGAGAATCCGTTCCGTCAGGGAGTCATAGGCAATGCCGGCTTTGGCCGCCGCCATGGGCAAGAGGCTGGTTTCAGTCATGCCAGGGACCGTATTGATTTCCAGCACGAACGGTCGGCCTCGTTCCGTCACGCGAAAATCCACCCGCGCGGCTCCCTGGCATCCAAGGAGCTGATAGGTCCGAACCGCCAGGTCTTCAACCAGCCGACTCACCTTCGCAGGAAGGGGGGCTGGGCAGAGGTACGTGGTTCGCCCCTTCTCATATTTGGCCGCGTAATCAAAGAACCCACCGGGAGCCTGAATCTCGATTGCAGGCAGCGCCAGGGGCTCGGAGGATCCGCCCAAGACGGAGACCGTGATCTCGCGGCCAGCGATGTAGGCCTCCACCACTGCTTCTTGGTCATACTTATGGGCATGCCGCAGCGCGGCCTGCCATTCGGAGGCTTGGCGCACAATGCTCACTCCAAATGTAGAACCTTGCGCCGCCGGCTTCACGACGACCGGCCACTTGAGTCCTGCGGGGGGAACACGCGATGCCTTGCCCCGTTGCCCTGACCGAACCACGGTTCCGGGGGGAACCGGGATGCCGTGATAGTCGAGCAGATCTTTGGCGGTCACCTTGTGCATGGCGATCGCGCTGGCCCTGACGCCGGACCCTGTATAGGGAATCCCGACCATCTCCAGCAGTCCCTGGATCGTTCCGTCTTCTCCTCCCGGCCCGTGGAGGGCCACAAACGCGATCTCCACCTTCTTGTCTCGCAGTTGCTGCAAGAACAACGCATCTACATCGATTGGCACTGCGTCATAGCCGAGCCGGAGAAGCGCACGGTGAACCGCCTGGCCAGTCTTCAGCGAGATCTCCCGCTCGGCCGACTGTCCACCTAGCAGCACACCGATCCGCGCCGTCGTCAAGGGCATGTTCGTCGCTCGTGAAGCGAATCTCATCCCCGGATTCAGCCCCTTCGCGAGGGACGCTTTACACGCGTCGGGGCTGTCCGACGATTTTCAACTCGAGTTCCAAAGTGATCCCGGTCCGTTGCTCCACGGTCCGACCGATTTTCTTGATCAACGCGATCACATCGGCGGCACTGGCCCGTCCCAGATTCACCACGAAGTTGGCATGCTTTTCTGAGACCTGGGCATCACCGACCCGCGCGCCTTTCAGACCAGCCGCCTCGATCAAACGTCCCGCCGTATCATGCTCTGGATTCTTGAATACGCATCCGGCGTTAGGAAGCGTCAGGGGCTGAGTGTTCTTCCGGTACCGCAGGTACTCCTTGACCACTCGTTCAATCTTCTCCCGCTGCGCCGGTTTGAGTTGCAGCCAGACCCCGACCACAATCCCACGAGGCAACAGGGCTCGGCGGTAGCTGAACTGAATGGCCGAGGCCGGAGAGTCAATGAACCGCCCCTGCGGATCGACCACGCGAACAGCCTTGACGGCGTCCTTCATCTCGCCGAGCCTGGTTCCGGCATTCATCACCACACAGCCCGCCACCGTGCCCGGAATGCCGGCGGCCCATTCGAGCCCGGACAGAGCGAGGCTGATTGCGTGTCGCATCAGCGTCGGCATTCCGACGCCACCCTCGGCATAGACCACGCCATTGGGCTCATCCCTGACGGCGTTCAGCCGCGAGAGGCTCACGACCACGCCACGGATTCCCTGATCGCGCACCAGTAGATTCGTGCCGCCGATGACGAAGACCGGCACCTTTGCCGCATGAGCCTGCTTGACCAGCTGCGACAGGTCGTCCGCATCAGCCGGGATCACGAGCACGTCCGCAGGCCCCCCGATCCGGAACGACGTGTAGTCCCGCAGCGATGCTCCGAACTTGACTTCTCCTCGCAGGCCAGACACCACCGCGTGAAGATCGGACGAATTGGCGTTGGTCCTCAACTTACCGGATGACGATTGACGCTGCGCACCGTTTCTCATAACCAGACCCGCGCTCACAGACGCTCCAGCAGGGCGAGCCCGGCCTTCCAGATGTCGCCGGCACCGAGCGTGATCACCAAATCACCAGCCTTAAGAAGGGGCAAGACCTGATCCGCGAGGGTTTCCTTTCGATCAACCCAGGTCACGGACGAATGTCCAGTGGCACGAACCGCTTCGGCCAGTCTCTCACCGGACACCCCGGGGATTTCCGGCTCTCCAGCCGCATAGATCTCGGTGATGAACAGGACATCGGCTTGCTCGAAGGCACGTGCAAACTCGTCAACAAGATCGCGCGTACGAGTGTATCGGTGGGGCTGAAAGAGGACCACCAGCCGCCTGTCCCAACCCTGCTTCGCGGCTGCCAAGGTGGCTCTGATTTCAGTGGGGTGGTGTCCGTAATCGTCCACGACCATGACCCCATTCTTTTCCCCTCGCAGATGAAAGCGCCGCTCGACACCGGTAAAGGCCGCGAGGCCCTTTCGAATCAAATCCACCGGCACGTCCAGCTCTGTTCCCACCGCAATAGCAGCAAGAGCGTTCGTGACGTTGTGAACGCCCGGGGTGGAGAGACGGAAGGGTCCCAGGTTCTTCCCACGAAAATAGGTCCTGAACTCCGATCCCCATTGTTTCAGCGTCATCTCGGTTGCTCGGAAATCAGGCGGCGGAGCTCCGGCCTGCTCACGGAGCCCATAGGTCTGGTATCGCTTCACAACCCTGGGAAGTAATGTCCGGATCCGGTCGTCATCGGAGCAGAGGACCGCCAGACCGTAGAAGGGCACCCGGTTGATGAACTCCAGAAAACTGTCCTGCAACCGCTCCATGGTTCCATAATGATCCAGATGCTCTCGATCGATGTTGGTCACCGCCACAATGGTCGGAGAGAGCTTCAGGAAAGACCCGTCGCTCTCGTCAGCCTCCGCGACCAGCAAATCTCCGCGCCCAAGTCGAGCGTGACTTCCCAGAGCGTTCACCTTTCCCCCGATCACAACGGTTGGGTCCAGACCGGCCTGCGCCAGGACTGCCGCGACCATGGAGGTCGTCGTCGTCTTGCCGTGGGCGCCGGCAATGGCGATCCCGTATTTGAGGCGCATCAGCTCGGCCAGCATTTCGGCGCGGGGAATGACCGGGATCAGCTTGGCCCGAGCCGCCACCACTTCCGGATTGGTTGCTGGGACGGCTGAGGAGATCACGACCACCTGCGCATCACCTACATTAGATTCCTGATGCCCGATGAAGATCCGGCCGCCCAACTCCTGGAGTCGTCGCGTGATCTCCGACTCGGACAGATCAGAGCCGGTGACCTTATATCCCAACGTGAGCAGCACTTCGGCGATCCCGCTCATGCCGGCTCCGCCAATCCCCACCAGATGAATATGCTGAGTTTTTCTGAACATCGAGCAACGTTATTCGTGAACCGTTATTCGTTAAACGCGCAGACCTGTTGAACGATTCACGTTTAACGTTTAACGTCCTGAACGAGTGCCAGGCATCCCTGCACAATCGCTTCGGCCGCGTCAGCACGCCCGAGGGTTCTGCTTCGCTCGCCCATCACGCGCAGGCGGTCCGGATCGCGCAGCAAGGCCTCAATCGTCTGCGCCAGCCTGAGCCCAGTGAGTTCAGCCTGTGGCAGCACCACCGCCGCACCAGCCGATTCCATCACCTGCGCGTTGAGCGCCTGGTGGTCATAGATGGCCTGGGGAAGGGGAATCAGGATTGCCCCTTTCCCGCAGACGGCCAGCTCCGCCACCGTCATGGCGCCTGACCGAGACACAACAAGGTCGGCCGACCGCAAGACCCTTGGCATGTCGAACAAGAAAGACACCACCTCCGCCTTAAACCCGGCTGCCTCGTACGCGGCCTTGACTCGTCCGAGATCGGCGTCACCTGTCTGATGAGTCACTGCAAGCTCTGCCCGCATGGATCCCAAGTGCGGCAGGGCCTCGACCATCGCCGTGTTGATGGCGCGAGCGCCCTGGCTCCCGCCGAAAATCAACAGGGTCTGTCTTCGCGCCCCACCCGAGTCGGTGGTGACTTCCGGTTTCTGGTCCAGGAAGGCCTGTCGGACGGGAGTGCCCACGACTCGAACCTTGGACGAAGTGAAGAAGCCTGCTGCCGACTCGAACGCCAGGAACACCCGATGCGCGAGCGGGCCCAGCACCTTGTTCGCCATTCCGGGATACGCATTGGGCTCCAGAATGACCCGTCGGATCCCCATCAGAGACGCTGCCACGAGTACGGGAGGACTGGTATAGCCTCCAACCCCGATCACCAGATCCGCGCGCCGCTGCCGCAAGAGCTTGACCGACTGCCACAAGGTCAGCGGCAGGGACAGCAGCGCCTTGATGGCTCCTCGCACTCCCAGCCCCATCACAGGCTGTGCCGCGATGATCGCCAATTCGAAGCCCTCCTGCATGAGCACCTTGGCCTCGATTCCACGGACCGTGCCCACAAAGAGAATCGAGGCCCTCGGCTCCTGCCGAAGAAACTCCCGGGCCAGCGCCACCGCCGGATACAGATGGCCGCCGGTGCCTCCCGCTGCGATCACGATATTCATCAGGCAAAGACCCGCCCTCCATGCCCACTCGCGTACTGGCCGGTCTGCTTCCCCCCTTGCCGATCGCGTGAAATGCTCAGCAAGATACCAATGGCCAGCAGATTCACGGTCAACGACGACCCACCATAACTAACAAGAGGGAGAGTCAGTCCTTTCGTTGGAAGCAGGCCGGTCACCACACCGGCATTGATCAAGGCCTGCAATCCGATCAGGAGTGTGATCCCAAGGGCCAGATACCGGCCGAACGGCTCCCGCGCCCGCCCGGCAATCTGGAATCCCTTGATCACCAGAATCACAAAGAGGACCATGATACCGCCTGTTCCCACCAGACCAAGCTCCTCGCCGACCAGCGCCAGCACGAAATCCGTATGGGCCTCCGGCAGGAAGAACAGTTTCTGCTTGCCTTCGCCTAGTCCGACTCCGAACAGACCGCCGCTGCCGAACGCCAGAAACGACTGGGTCACCTGAAAGCCGGCATCCGTGGCATCCTTCCAGGGAGCCAGAAAGGTGAGGAAACGCTGTCGGCGGTAGCTCGATCCCAGGATCAGCACGGCCACAACCGGTACGGCGACCAGAATCAATCCAACGAGATGTGTCACCCTGGCCCCTCCAAGGAACAGAAGGCCCAACGCCACTAGCCCGATCACCACCGCCGTCCCGAGGTCTGGCTGGAGCAACAGCAATCCCCCCAACAGTCCCACCACGATGAGCGGAGGAAGAAAACCGGAAGGCCACTCCGTCACACGGCTTCCCTTCTTAGTCAGATACGAAGCCATGTAGAGGACCACGGCCAGTTTGGCCAGCTCCGCTGGCTGCATTGAAATCGGTCCGAGGCGAAGCCAGCGCCGTGCGCCCTTGGCCGCTACGCCCATCGAGGGAACCAGCACCAGAATCAGGAGTACTGCCGTCAGGCCCAGGATGGGCCACGCCAACCTGCGCCACAACGTGTAATCGACGCGGGACGCCACGTGCAGCAGCAGGAATCCAAAGGCCAGCCAGGCCACTTGACGCTTCAGAAAATAGATTGAGTCGTGAAACCGGTTTCCGGCCAATACCGCGCTCGCGCTGAACACCATGACCAGACCGACCAGCGCCAGGACCACGGCGGCTGCGAGCACACTCGCGTCAGTCCCGATCCGCCTCCGCGATCGCTGGCTTGAGGACGGCCAGGGAAGCGCAAGCGTGCCGCCCTCGATACCTCTGCGTGACATGACTCATCAGTCGTGAGGTGTAACTTCGCCTCACGCCTCACCCCGGGGACCCATTGCTCCGAAGAATGCAATGGGTGCCCCTCACGATAATTGGTTCACCAACTTTTTGAACTGGCGACCCCGATCCTGGTAATCCTCGAACATGTCGAAACTGGCGCAGGCGGGCGACAGCAACACGACATCGCCGGACCTCGCCTCGGAGGCAGCCACCTCGACTGCGTCCCTGAGCGTCGCGGCCTGACTGACGCAACCGACATCCCCCAGTGCCTTTCTGATACGCGACGCGGCTTCACCAATCAGGATGACCCGTTTCACCCGCTGGCGCACCGGCTCCTGAAGCCTCTGAAAATCGCCCCCCTTGTCCCGACCACCGGCAATCAGCAGGACCGGCTCCTCGAAGCTCTCCAGCGCTTTGATGGTGGCGTCCACATTGGTGCCTTTGGAGTCGTTCACGAACCGCACTCCCTGCCGTTCCCGCACGAGCTCTAAGGCATGCTCCAGCCCAGGAAAGATTTGGAGGACATGGCGAATGGCATCGGTCGAGCAACCGCACAAGAGTCCGATCGTCGCCGCGGCCATCGCATTGGAAAGGTTATGGGAGCCTGGGAGACGAATCTCATCCCGGCGACAGACCTCATTCCTGTGCGACCCAATGATCGCCATCACGCGGTGACCATCCAAATACACTCCCTGTGAAACCGGCCCAGCCCGGCTGAAGCTCAAGAACTTGGCACGTACACGATTCTGCAGGCCAGCCACCCGCTCGTCGTCAACCCCCAACAATGCAAAGTCCTCAGTTGTTTGGTTCTTAAAAATCCTGGCCTTCGCCTCCACGTAACTCTCCAGGGATGGATAGCGGTCCATGTGGTCTGGCGTGATGTTCAGTACCGCTGCCACCCAGGGATGGAACTGCTCGATCGTCTCGAGCTGAAAACTGGAGACTTCCGCGACAATGTAATCGTACAGAGTCGCGGCATCTCTTCCGGCTTGATAGGACGCCAGGGCTGCATCGCACAGAGGCATGCCGAGGTTCCCTCCCACGAAGGCCCGCTTGCCGCCCTGACCGAGGAAAAGGCCCACGAGCGTCACTGTGGTGCTTTTGCCGTTGGTCCCAGTGACGGCAAGAATCGGCGCCTTCAGAAACCAGGAAGCCAGTTCCAGCTCCCCGATAACCCGCACACCACGTCGGCGGATCTGTGTCAGCGCTTCCAGATCTGAAGGAACCCCCGGGCTGATCACAGCCAACTCCGTTCCTTCCAGCGCAGATTCGTACCCAGCGCCTACTTTGACGGTCAGGGCTCGCCGGTCCAGACGGGAGAACGCGTCTGCAAGCTCCCGCTCTTCCTTGCGGTCGGCCACCGTCACAGACGCACCGACCGCCTGGAGCAAATGGGCCGCCGCCACGCCGCTTCTGGCCAACCCTAGGACTGTGACCTTCTTGTCTCTGAGCTCCATGGAGGATTCGGCTGCCATTTCCAGGCATCGCCTATGACTACCTCAGTTTCAGCGTGCTGAGACTCAACAGCGCCAGCAGAATCGCAACAATCCACAGCCGCACCACCACCTTCGGCTCCTCCCATCCCTTCATTTCAAAATGATGGTGGATAGGAGCCATCAGGAAGATTCGTTTGCCGCGAGACTTGAACGACGCGACCTGGAAAATGACTGAGATGGCCTCGATCACGAACACCCCTCCGACCAGCAGCAGAAGCAACTCATGCTTGCTGATCACAGCAACAGTCCCGAGCGCCGCACCCAGTGGCAGGGAACCCACATCCCCCATGAAGACGGAGGCCGGATAGGTGTTGAACCAGAGGAATCCCAGACTGGCCCCGAAGATGGCTGCTGTAAACACCGCGAGTTCGCCCGCCCCCTCGATATGAGGGATCAGCAGATAGTCGGACATAATTCTATTCCCGGCGACGTAGGCCACAATGGTGTAGGCCAACGAGGCGATCATCACTGGTCCGACCGCCAGGCCATCGAGACCATCCGTCAGATTGACTGCGTTCGAGCTTCCGACGATCACCAGGATCGCGAAGGGGATGTAGAACAGCCCGAGGTCGGGCGTGAAGTTCTTGAAAAAGGGCACATTGAGTTTGCTAGAGAAGACCGGCAGGAAATACAAGAACAGGCCGATGCCAAGGGCAATGAGGACCTGGGCGACGAGTTTCTGCGACGCCAACAATCCCTTCGATCGACCCCTCACAAATTTGAGGTAATCATCCACGAAGCCCACCAGCCCGAACCCGAGAGTGGCGACAACCACCATCCACACGTACCGATTCGTGACATCCGCCCAGAGCATGGTCGCAAGCACGACTGCAAACAGGATGAGGATTCCCCCCATGGTGGGCGTGCCGCTCTTGGTCAGATGGGTGCTCGGGCCGTCATCCCGCACCTGCTGCCCCAATCGCAGCTCCTGAAGCTTCCGGATCAGCCACGGAGCCAGCACAAAGGCGATGAGAAACGCCGTGACTGCGGCATAGATGATCCGAAAGGTGAGATATCTGAATACATTCAGGAACGAGAACTCTGTGTGCAGCGGATAGAGCCAGATGTAGAGCATATATAAATTCTTTGACTGGGCTAGGCGCGGTCGGCGCCTCGCGACCAAGCGCAACCGACTTCCTGAAACGCGATCCGCTATGCGCCCTTCGCCGCGCTCCGCCTTTCGCCCAGCACTTCGATGACCCGTTCCAGCCTCATCGCACGCGATGCCTTGACCAACGTCACATCCCCATCGCGAACGATCGCTTTTGCCGTCGCGGCAGCCGCCGCCGCGTCCGTCGTTTCGATGACATGATCTGGGGCCATTCCAGCCGCGCGTGCCCCTTCCGCGAATTCATGCCCCAAGACTCCACAGGCAATGAGGACCGAGACCCCACGTCGAGCGAGATAGGCTCCGACTTCTCGATGGAGTGCCACCGTGTCCGGCCCCAGCTCCAGCATATCGCCCAACACCGCAACCGTGCGTGTTCCGGCGCCGAGCTCGACGAGCAACTCAATCGCGGCCTTCATCGAGGCCGGGTTGGCGTTATAACAGTCATTGATCACCCTGACGCCCCCCCAGAGGCTCACTTGTGAACGCATCGCCGCCGGTCGGAAGCGGGCCAACCCTTTAGCGATCATCGTGCCAGTCGTGCCGAGGAGATGTCCGACGGCCGCCGCAGCCAAGGCATTGGATAGGTTGTGAGCCCCATAGGCTTGCAGGACAACCACCGGATGGCGCGTCCGGCCGGAAAGGATCAGCCGAAAGGTCATGCCTCGGCGCTGGTCTGACACCACCTCCGTGGCTCGAACCTGAGCTCTCGAGGAAAGCCCGAACGAGAGCATACGGCAGCGGGCTCGCGACGCGAGATACTCGAAATAGGCATCATCGGCGTTCAGCACGACCGCGCCGTCGGGCGGCATCAGGCTCAGCAACTCCGCCTTGGCCTGAGCAGAGGCCTCCATGCTGCCGAAGAACTCGAGGTGGTCCGGGCCGATGTTCGTAATGAGTCCAATGGTCGGACGGGTGATCTCGCACAGACGGGTCGTCTGCCCCTTTTGATCAACGCCCATCTCCACCACTGCCGCCTCGTGACGCGCAGTCAACCGGAGCAGCGTCTGAGGAACTCCGATGCGGTTGTTCAGATTGCCTTCCGTTTTCAGGACGGTCCAGCGTTGCGCCAGCACAGCGGCCACCATCTCCTTTGTGGTCGTTTTGCCGTTGCTGCCTGTGACCGCGACCACCGGTATCCGAAAGCGGCGTCTGTGGTGAGCAGCTAACTGTTGATAGGCCAGGAGCGGGTCCGGCACCCCCAAAAGGGTCGCCTTGGCTGCCCCCTCGGGACGCGGCGCAAACCTGTACCGTTCCTGGACGATGGCCCCCACTGCTCCCCGCTGCAAAGCGGTATCCACAAACTCATGGCCGTCAAAGCGCTCCCCCTTGATCGCGACGAACAGATCTCCGGAGCGAACCTCACGTGAATCCGTGCACAGACGACCGATCTTGCCCTTCAACTTGCGAGAATCCTGGCCTGACAAGACTCTGGCACTGGTGATCTCTAGCACCTCTTCGACAGTGAACAGCGCCATGTCGTATTCAACCTCATAGCTTGCTGGGAATAGTTGCCGGCAGGGCAGCATCATCCCTGTAACTTTTCAATGGCGGCCTTGGCTTCTTCGCGATCGTCAAAATGCAGGCGATTGTCGCCGATGATCTGATAGTCTTCGTGCCCCTTGCCCGCGATCAGGACCATGTCGCCCCGCTTCGCCTCACGGATCGCCGTTTGGATGGCGCGACGTCGATCGGCAATCACCTCGTACCGGACCCTTTCCCGCTCGCTCGGATCAAGCGCCTCCAGAAGTCCCGCTTCCACCTCGCGCAGGATAGCCATGGGATCCTCGCTCCGCGGGTTGTCGGAGGTCAGGATCACCAAATCGCTCTGTCGCGCCGCCGCACGGCCCATCTTGGGTCGCTTGCCTCGGTCACGGTCCCCTCCGCAGCCGAACACCGTGATGATGCGGCCGGTCTTCAGCGCCTGCGCGGTGCCCAACAGATGGACAAGTGCATCTTCCGTGTGGGCATAATCGACCACGACGGTGAAATCTTGCCCGGCCTCGACCCGCTCGAATCGTCCGGGAACATTCACAACCGAATGGATGCCTTCGCGGATGACGTCCGCTGACAGCCCCTCCTGCAGCCCGACGCCAATGGCGGCCAGGATGTTGTAGACATTGTGTTCGCCCACCAATCGGCTCTCCACCAAAAATCTCCCGGCTGGGGTGACGGCAGTGAACCTCGTCCCGCCGAGCGAGAGGCGCACATCCTCAGCTCGGATATCCGACTGACTTCGAATGGAATAGGTCCAGAAAGGAACAGGGCTGGCCTCGCACACTCGTCCACCTCGAGGATCATCCGCATTGATAATGGCGCGTTTCGGGCGAGGCTTGTTCCCGGCTGGCCTCAAGCTCGTGAACAGGGACAGTTTTGCCCTGAAGTAATCTTCCATGTCGGAATGGAAATCGAGGTGATCCTGAGTCAGGTTCGTATAGATCGCCGTGTCGAATTCGCAACCGGCGATGCGATCCATGGCGAGCGCGTGCGAGGACACTTCCATCACCGCGGTATCCAGGCCGGCAGACACCATACGGGCCAACAGGGCCTGAAGCTCGCTTGCGCCGGGCGTCGTATGGGACGCATTGAGTCGTTCCGACCCGATCTGATAGGCCACCGTTCCGATAACACCCACCCGTCGGCCGGCCGCCTCAAGCGCCGCCTTACACAAATAGGTCACCGTGGTCTTTCCGTTTGTCCCCGTCACACCGATCATCGCGAGCCGGAAAGAAGGATCGTGATGAAGCCGACTGGCCAGCAGCCCCAGCGCCCGCCGGGAATCCTTCACCCGAATCATCGGGACCGAGGGGATAAACCCTGGTTCGGTCCCACCAGCTGAGGGCACTCCCACCTGCATCACAACAGCTGATGCGCCAGCTTGCACCGCCTGGCGAACGTAGGCATGGCCATCCACCCTCCCCCCTTTGACCGCCACGAACAGACTGCCCGGTTTTACGAGGCGGGAGTCATCGGTGACGTCGGTGACTGCCACATGCAGATTTCCCTGTTGCTCAATCACATCCAGTTGACTTTCCAGCGGAACAATCAGCTCACCAACAGTCATGGGACGGTATTGCAACCCTACGGTCGCGCCATTTCTGAGCTGGTCGTCATGGCCAGTTTGACCGGCTCCTGCGAAGAAATCCCGAGATGTTGCAGCGCTTGCTCAGCCACTCGCCGAAACACCGGTGCAGCGACAACCCCTCCCCAGGCTTCGGTCTGCGGCTCGTCAATCACGACTACGATAGCCAACCGTGGGTCCTCCGCAGGGACATAGCCGACGAACGATCCCACGGAGAGATGGGAGGAATAGGCCCCCGTCTTAGGATCGATCTTCTGGGCTGTGCCCGTTTTTCCGGCGACCCGATAGCCTGGGACCGCCGCTTTGCTGCCCGTCCCATGTGTCACCACACCCTCCAGGATCTTGCTGAGGGTGTGCACCGTCTCCGGCGAAATCGGCTGTCGTCGGACCTGCGGGCTGACTTGAACAACCACCCGGCCCTTCTCATCACGTATTTCCGAGACCGTATAGGGCTTCATCAGCCAGCCCCCGTTGGCGATGGCAGCTACCGCAGTGACGAGCTGCAACGCTGTCACACCGATCTCCTGTCCCATGGCGATCGAAGCAAGCGACCGCCGTTCCCAGTTTCGCGGTTCTTTGATTAGACCAGTCACCTCCCCTGGCAAGTCGATTTCAGTCCGTTCCCCGAAGCCAAATGCTCTGAGCCAGCGGTACAGGCGCTCCGCTCCGAGAGCCATGGCCGTCTTGACCGACCCGATATTGCTGGAGCGTTGGATCACCTGCGCGAAGGTCATCCAGCCCAACTTGTCATGATCGTGAATGACGGTCTTGGCCACCACCATCCGGCCGTTTTCCCCATAGACCAAGGTCTCAGGCTCCATGACCTTTTCCTCAAGTGCGGCCGCCGCCACGAAGATTTTCATGGTCGAGCCTGGTTCATAGGTGTCGGTCAAGGCACGGTTGCGCCACCGATCGGCGGAAATTGCCTGGACGGTATTCGGGTCAAACCGGGGATTCACCGCCATCGCGAGGATGGCCCCGGTCCGAGGTTCCATCACGATCACGATCCCGCCTTTTGCCCGAGTGGCCGTGACTGCCTCCTCCAGCTCCTTCTCCGCGATGTATTGAATGACCTCGTCGATCGTGAGGATCACGTTGTGGCCTGGCGAGGGGACCTGCTCATGCAGCCCCTTGGGGAAGACCGTGCGACCCAGCGCATCGCGCTGCAACACGACCATCTGCTTCTCTCCGCGGAGAGAGGGATCGTACCGGCGCTCGATACCCTCAAGCCCCTGGCTGTCCATTCCTGCGAAGCCAAGTACATGAGAGAGCAAGGGTCCCTTGGGATAAAAGCGTTGCCCCTCCATGACCACGCCGATGCCCTCTAACGGCATGCGCTCCAGCCTTCGCCCCTGTTCAGGGTCCAGTTTCCGCGCAATCCACACGAAACTCCGTTCCTGTTTCAGTTTTTTCTCAATCTCGCCGGCCCTGACACGGAGGACAGGGGAAAGATCTCGCGCCACACCCGAAGGATCATCGAGTGAAGCCGGTACGCCAAACACGGAGGGTACATCCATGTTAATGGCCAAGACCTTCCCGTGGCGGTCGTAGATTGATCCCCGAGGTCCCTGTACGGACACAGCCTTCCGGTGCTGCCGATCCGCTTTTACCGTCAGCTCGGCTGCCTGCAGAATCTGCAGGTTGAAGAGCCGGAAGAGGATCAGCGCAAAGCCCGAAAGCAAGACCAGCGCAGCAACCATGCGGCGGCCACGATACGGAGCAGCCGCCATCACGGCACCTTCCCCACCGGCTCGTTCCTGGCCAGCTTCACGTCCGGCATAGGCGGCTCCCCATGTGCGGGCGCCTCAGGCTTCACGTTGACGAGGATCACCTGCCCCCGCTGGGGTGGAGCCAACCCTAGCTTCTCGGTCGCTACCCGTGCGATCCGTTCCGGCGAGGTCAGCGCCGAGAGCTTCACCTGCAACTCATCGCGCTCACGCTCAAGGGCCACCTTCTTGACCTTGAGTCGCTCGATCTGATATCCGACCCGCACGATCTCCACCCGCTCCCACACATAGAGCAGCAACAAGCCCATGGCAGCTATGACAATAAAGGTTTTCATGAATGCCTCGCTCCTCGAAGACGCTCAGCCACGCGAAGCTTTGCGCTGCGGGCGCGTGGGTTCTCACGTCGTTCCCTTTCCGAAGGGGTTTGCGGTTTTTTGGTCAGTCTTAACAGGCAGGGATCAGGGCCTTGCGAGAGCGCTCGAAACGTCTGTTTGACAATGCGGTCCTCGAGAGAATGAAACGAGATGACACAGAGCCGGCCCCCGGGTGTCAGCACATCAGCTGCATCGTGAAGCGCATGTTCCAGCATCTCAAGCTCGCGATTGACAGCGATCCGCAAGGCCTGGAACGTTCGCGTCGCATAGTGAAGGCGAGCGTGGCGATAGGAGGCTGGGACGGCCTCCCGGACCACGGACACGAGATCAAAGGTGGTGCGCAAGGGGCGGCGCTCCCGAGCCCGCGCTACAGAACGGGCGATGCGACGCGAATACCGCTCCTCGCCGTATCGGTAAATGACATCCGCCAGTTCGGATTCGGAAAGTTTGTTGACAAGATCTGCGGCAGTCTGGCCGGTACCCTGTTCCATGCGCATATCGAGCGGGCCGTCGTTGAGGAAACTAAAGCCCCGCTCCGGCCGGGCAAGTTGAGCTGAGGACAGGCCTAGATCAAACACGACACCGTCAACCTCCGAAATGCCCGCTGATTGCAGATGCTGTTTCAGTTCGCTGAAATTTCCATGAATAAGACGGGTCCGTTCGGCAAAGGGCTTGAGCCGCTCCCGAGCTGCGGCAATGGCTTCTTCATCTCGATCAATCCCGACCACGATCCCCTCTGGACTACTGAGGTCGAGGATCCGAGAAGCAAGGCCTCCAGGGCCGATAGTGCAATCAAGGTACCGCCCACCTTGCTGCCGGACCAACCATGATACCGTTTCATGCGCAAGTACCGGAACGTGCAATTCACTCTGCTTTGCCTTTGAGGTTCCATTAACTTCCACTTTCTCCCACTTTATGGGCCAAATATACATGTTAGCGAGGACTTGTCAACAAAATTATGCTGTTCGCGTCAATATTTATGATGCAGACGCCACATATCCGCACAATATCCGCTAGCTTGTCCAGGTGTTGTGATCCGAAGGTCGAACCTGGAATGAAGGAAGGGAAGGAAGAAGGTATGTGACTCTTCGAAATCATGTCTGCGACCCCGCTAGTCAGGGACGTCGCACATCAATGAGAGCGGGGATTTAAATAGCCGTCGTCATGGATACAGCTTGTAGAGCATGCGAGGAAAGGGAATGGTCTCTCTCACGTGGTCCAGTCCACAAATCCAAGCTACCACCCGTTCGATGCCCATGCCGAAGCCTGCGTGGGGAACAGACCCGTACCGACGCAGGTCCAGGTACCAGCGGAAGGCCTCTTCGGACAGTTTATGTTCTTTGATCCGAGTCATCAGCTTGTCATACTCGTGAATGCGCTGCCCACCGCCGATGATCTCGCCGTACCCCTCGGGAGCCAGCACATCCATGCAGAGCGCCAGATCGGGACGGACGGGATCGTTCTGCATGTAGAACGCCTTGATCGCCGATGGATACCGATGGACGATCACTGGCCGATCGAACTCGTTCGAGAGCAGCGTCTCTTCGTCTCCACCGAAATCATCCCCGATCTGGATCGGATTGCCCTTCTTCTGGAGTAACGAAACCGCTTCCTCGTACCTGATGCGCGGGAGAGGAGCCACCACGCGCTCGAGCTTAGTCGTATCGCGCTCAAGGACTGCGAGATCCGCCTTTCGTGATTCAAGCACCCGCTGGACGACAAAGCTGAGGAATTCCTCCGCCAGGTCCATCATGTCGGACAGTTCGGCAAAGGCGACCTCCGGTTCCACCATCCAGAACTCTGTCAGATGCCTGCGCGTCTTTGACTTTTCGGCGCGGAACGTCGGGCCGAAACAATACACCTTGCCGAATGCAGCGGCTGTGGCCTCGCTATAGAGTTGGCCACTCTGCGTGAGATAGGCTTTCTCATCAAAATAATCCGTCTGAAACAGGGTGGTCGTCCCTTCGCAGGCATTGGGGGTAAAGATGGGTGCGTCCACCAGCACGAAGCCCCG
>Ga0209861_1000008_pt1 | contig 26114 bp, 27 predicted proteins | sample GWRWS2_30_40_FD_187245 | JGI IMG/M metagenome (GOLD analysis project Ga0209861, IMG submission 187245) | Riverbed sediment microbial communities from areas with vegetation nearby in Columbia River, Washington, USA - GW-RW S2_30_40 (SPAdes)... | ecosystem: Environmental > Aquatic > Freshwater >...
GGCCGCTCGACCACCTCGCCGGCGGCGATCCGATCGATCACCTCGCCGGCGAGCTCGGCCGGCCACGCGTACCGGATCTGGAAGGGGTACATGCGGATGCCGTCTTCCCCGAGGAGGTTCAGCACCGAGTCGATGCGCTGGCGGGCGGGGTCGTGGCGGGAGGCGCGCAGGCTGATCGTGTTGGTGGCTCCGTCCCACAGCGCGTTGTCCCCCACCCCGTAGAGACGGTTGAACAGCTTGTCAGGCAACACCTCGACGGTGATCTTGAACCGCTTATAGCCCGAACGCTTTTGCAGCCCCCGCGAGAATTCCCGACCCACCTGCCGAGATACTGATCCATTTGGCGTATGAGATGAACGAGTCAAGGCGCTGCTGCGCCTTGCCGACGGCGACGTTTTGCTGGGTGAGCGCCTCCGCGATCCTGTCGTTGCGTTCATCGTCTGTCCTCACATGATCCTTCAAGAAGATGTGATGCTCCGTCATCAGCGACCTGACCTGGTCGAACTCCCGTTGGATGAATTCCCGCTCGCTCTTGGTCATCGGTGCGTATCCCGCTGAACGCCCTGGTTGCGCTCGAAGGTGCGGAGCCCGGCCAATCCGAGCATCCCTCCCAGCAAGGTGGCCAACTCGCTCACATCGAACGGAGGATACGCAGGGAGCGGCTGGCCGGCCTTGATAGCATAGTAGCATTGGACCGACCACGCCATGACGGTAATGATCGCCCGGGGGATGTAGTAGACGCCCAGCGAGGTCCCCGCAATCCACCCGGTCCACGGCCGCCACCCGGCGACGAAGATGCTGCTGGAGGCCGCCTCGACCTTGTTGATCTCAAGCTGCCCCTTGACGAGGTCGAGGATCTCGCTGGACGCTTTCGCGGCCCGATCCTCAGCACGTTGCTGTAGCTCTGCGGCCTTCTCAGGGGAGAGATGGAACTCCTTCACAAGGTCCGTGATGAACCCGAAGGCTCCGCTGATCACCCCTGAGACTGCACTCTTGATTGGATCGCCCGGCAGTTCGATGCCCATTATATCTTCCCCTTACCCTTGTGTTCATGACTTTGTTTGCTGTCCCAGGGTGCCCCGTGCCAGAATCCCTCACGACAATGCTTGGCCTCGTGAGCGGCCGTGCTGGGCGACCAGGCCCAGGCAAAGGCAAGGCAAGCCCCCTTCGGGTTGTGCTTCTGTTTGGGCCCGGTCTCGAAATTCCACACCGCGCAGCCCGACACCACGAGTTCCGGCGGCAGGGCCCCGTAAGGCGACACCGCCCGGCAGACCTCGTTGACTTGGTCCAGACTATACATCATCACAATGGGGTAGCCATCCACCACGGCCACATACTGGCCCTTGTCCATGTGGTCGGCCTGGGCACTCACGGGCAGGAAGAGCAGTGTCAACGCGAGCAGTAGGTATTTCATTTCCTTCCCTCCTTTATCCACTCGGCGAGCGAGATGCCCGTGGAGAGGCGCATCCCGCCGCGGATGAACCACCAGCCGATCTCCGTGAGCGCATCCCCCATCGACGCGCGCACCCACCACCACCCCTCATTCAGCTTGTCCGTGAGGCCAGCCACAATTTCCACAGCGCCACTCCTTTGTTGGGTCGTCCTTGACCATCATCCATTTGCAGATTGGGCACATCATCGTCCAGACCAGCCAGGCCATCAGGTCACAAGAGGGGAACGCCAGCCAGTCAGGTAGCCGAGCATCTCCTCTCCGTTGGGCTCATTCGGGAGGTCGCCTCCGTAGACCATCGCGTTGAACGCGTGGTCATTCGACTGCCGACCCGGCAGCGTGATCGGCATCACGAAGTTCGAGTCCAGTTCATGAGGAGAGGCAGGAATGAGCGTCCACGTTTCGGTCACCCCGTCCGCCACGCCCACAGAACAGGTGAGGGTGAAGCTATTGCCGCTCCCTGTCCCAGCCTTGTGGTAGAGGGTCACATAGACCTCCAAGGCGGACCGGAGCGGGATGTCGATCTGAAAACTCTCCGTGACCGTCTGGCACACGCTGAGTGGCACCTTCAGGATGGCGCGGTCTCCTCGATAGCTGGCGTGGATGTAGAAAGGAACCTCATCTTCGCCGATGTACTCGACAAAGACCTCACCCGCATAAGCCCAATAGGTGTACCCGGAGGGCAGGATCGGCCCCGTGGAGTCGGCAAATTGGGTGTTGAACCCGGGGAGCGCAAAGCGACTCACCAGCGTGGCCAGGGTGGTCCCGTTGGAGATGTAGTAGCAGTGCACATTCCCCCACGTGTTGGCGGTCACGGGGGTCTCCGCGCCATTGACGCCGGTGACAAAGAAACTGTTGACGATGTCGGCGGGCTGCTCAAACACCTTGATGTCATTGGTGTCGTGCTTGTGGACCACGACGCTGTTGGCGCTGAAGATCAACCGCCGCCGGTTGGTCACGTCGGTGCGCAGGCGGTTGCCCACCACCATCCCAACCCCCGCCCGCACCCCTTGCGCGCTCTGGATGAAGTCGAGAATGTCCTCGGCGCTGTAGCTGCCATCTCCGTTGGAGATGACCACCTGCCCCGCGGGCAGATTGATCGGCGACGGGAACAACTCCGTAAACGTCCCGACCTGCTGCACCTGCATGACGCACCGATCGAGCGCCTCTTCCACGGCAGCGGCCGGGAAGGGGCCGGCCTCAGCGATGCCGATCTCTTGGGTGAAATCCACCACCCGGTCGATCTTCAGGTCGAGGCCGTCGGTGGGGTCCGCCAGCAACGTGACGCTCCCAGCCACATCCTGGGAGCCGGCGCCGGCGATGGTGTAGTCGCTGTCCTGCGCGAGCAGGTTCCCGTCCAACGTGACCGTGATGTCCTCGTTCCGGTAGAAGAGGAACGGGATCGGGTAGGGGCCGACGGTGGAGGTGCTGTAGACGATACTTCTGACCGCGTTGTTCAGCATGTTACCCCTTCAAGTAAACGTGGTTGCGGAGACCCCAGGAGAAGGCGCCCACGGTCGAGAAGACCGCAGTGGTGTTCGCGTAGGCCATGAGGATCGAGGTGTGGAACCCCTCGGTGGGAATGGCCGAACCGCCGATGTGCTGGAGGGACACCGAGCCGAACCCGATCATCGTGGAGATGGAATCAATGGCCAGCGCGGCGTAGTTGCCCCCACTGAAGCCGTAGGTCTGACAGTGGAAGTGCACCGCCTCGTCGCCCCACGCGAGGAACTGTGGATTGAGTTCGCTGTGAATGGAGGCAAAGGTCGCATTGGCGCCACCCCCGGTTCGGTTGGCCGTGTTCTCTGCGCGCGCCGTGACGGGGCGTCGGTTGAACCAGTTGATGACGAGGCGCTTGGTCAGCGTATCTACAAACTCGGTCGCCCCATCGGTATGCACCTTTCCCACCAGCAGCTTACTGTGGTCACCGAACTTGCATTCATACCCAGTGTCGGTGTCTTGCTCGTGCGCGGTTGTGCTGCACTCCAGCTTCTGTGTGCCATCGTTGAAGTAGTAGACATTGTACGTGGTGTCTACCGCGAGCCCCGCTGTGCTCAGCGTGACGCCCGCAAAATCGAGCACCTGGACGGTCCACACACCGGAGATGCGCACCACCATGTGATTGCCGTTGTAGGGAAGGAGCGTGATGTGGGTCGCGTCGTCGCGCACCAGCCGACACTGTCCTTGCAGGGGGACGGTCGAGGTGTCCACCGTCGGATCGGCCCACTCGACCCCGCCCGCTTGGGCGCTGTTGGCTTTCAAGAACTTCCCGTTGGCTCCCACCGTGACAATGACCGGCTCGCCTGCCACCGCACTGCCCGCCAGGAGGTCGCCCTTGTCCGCGTAGAGGGACCCGGGTACCAGTTGGTCGAGGGGCGCGGTGATTGTGGAGAGGTCCACCAGCGCCTCGAAGGTGACGTTGTCCTCGAACGTGTTGGCCTTGGTGAAGACGTTAATCGCGGTCTGAATCGCCACCTCATTAGGAATATCCCCGGAGGTGAGTAGGATACTGTCGATCGTCAGCCCATCGGGGGCGATGCGGAGGACGCGCCCGCGGTTGGTCAGCACGTCCGGGTCAGGAATCGCCAGCCCCTCCACGGGCGAGGTGGCCGGCAGGAGGACGGCGCGATCCATGCGGTCGCCCAATTGCTGCACGAGCATGGCCAGGCGGTCGAGGGCGTGCTCCACGCTCTTGGCGGGGAACGGCCCCGCTTCCACGAGGGCGGTGGGCTGGGTCTCGGCCAGCCGGCGGATGAGCGAGAGGCCGAAATCGGCCTCCGGCTGCTGCCCGTCCTCGAACAGAATGGTGCCGACCGTCGGGTATTCCACCTCGGTGGGCGTGAACGTATAATCGGCTGGCTCGGTGAGCAGGGTCTCGTTGCCGTCCGGGTCGCGCTCGATCACCACCAGGTCGGCAGGGTCGAACACCAGGAAGGGTACATCATACGGCCCCACCGTGCCATCGGCCACGTAGTCAATGCGATTGCTGTCGTTTGTGACCATCCGTTACTCCGCTTTCACGGTTGAGGTAAGGCCGGCGCTTTGGCCGGTCAACGCCTGGGTGCGCTTCTCGATCCGCTGATAGCCGAGGAACTTCGTGTTCCCGTCCGCGGCCATCTGCGCCTTCGCGGCCTGCGTGTAGCCGTGCCACACGGCGGCCAGGATGGTCGCCTGGATGCCCGGCAGATAGGTCCCGAACTGCGGGTCCGCGATCTCGGCACGCAACGCCTCGTGGAGCGTGAGGCCTCCAAAGGGCGTGTGGGTGTAGAGGTGGATATACTGATTCATCTCCTCGGGCGTGAGATGCTCGCCGTTGACCGTCCGGGGCACCGCCTGCATCACCGGAATCTCCCGGGCGGTGTTGTACAACTCCACCAGCTTGTCCGCCACCGGGTCCTTCTCCGCCCCCTTGAGGGTGAAGGGCACCACCTGATTCCACGTGGCCATCTCGTGCGTCTGCGGCTGGCCCGTCAGGAGGTCCAGCTTTGGCGGCACGCTCTTCGAAAGGATCGGGATCGTCTCCATCACGTGGTCGAGGTAGCCCTGCAAGCCATCGTGGACCGATTTATACTCATCGTCAAAGATTGCCTGATTGGCTGAGGCCGTGAGACGCGAGCCGGCCACGGCCGCCGCGCCCGCAGCCGCCGCTGCTGCGACGGTCGCCTTCCCTCCCCCGAGCAACCGGGCCGCTTGCATGGTCGCGGCGGGCACCCCGATCTTCGACGCCCCCGCGGCCCACTTGGCCATCAACCGCTCCGCCTTCACCGGATCGCCGTCCGACTTCGCCTGGTAGGCGATGTCCGTGAAGTCATGGAACTGCCCCACCCAGTTCGACCGTTCCTGCTCCCGCACAAACGCCAGCGTCATCACGAGCGCGATCTCATTCCACTGGTGCTCATCCTGCGCGTACCGCACCACATCCATCGCGCTGGCGACCATCTTGAGCCAGTCGCCGAAGGGCGTGCTCTGCACATAGCTGACGTTCACCCCGTTGTCGAAGTGGAAGCTGTAGTCCTGGTAGCCATCGGCGAGCCAGGCGGCCCGTGCGGTCGGCTCCTGCGGCCCCTTGCCGGTGATAAAATCGCCGAGATAGAGAGGCACCGCGCTCGCCATCACGAGTGAGCCGGTCAACATCTTCCCCATCGCCATCTGCGCTCGCGCCCCGCCCGCGAGGATGTCCGCGCGCACGCTCGGCAGCACGGAGGACACCACGGGGACGTGGGACAGGGACGCTTTGAACATATTGATCGTCGTTGTGATAAAGGGCAACTGCGACCGCATGAGCGGGTGCGACAGGCCGTTCACCAGCATCCCCGTCCGCCCCTCGATGGCCGACGTGAAGGTCTGGAGCATCTTGAAGTCGATCGCGCCCTGCATGATGTCCGGGTGCTCCGTTGGATCACGGAGGACGTTCTTGATGTAGTCATCGAGCGACTTACCCTCATACCCGAGGTGGTACGCTTTGCGGTAGGCCAGCATGCGCATCTCCATGTCGTACGCCAGCATGCCAGTGGCCGCGTCTTCAAGGCGCATGACCGTCTGCGTCCCCCGCAGGATGTCCCCGATGCCGTTGACGACCGCGCGCAGGACCGGGTCTTTGGAGACGAGATAATTGTCCGCCGTGATGCCCCGCTCGGTGGGCCGCTGGAGGCCAGCCCGGATCGGCTTGATCTCCTGCGCCGCGGTCCAGAGGCCGGCGATGCCGTCCGTTTGGTAGGTCTGCCGCACGGTGGTCATCATGTTCTTGACACTGTCCACTGCGGCACGGAGACCGATGGCCGCCTCACCAGGCGCCACGCCGGCATTGAGCACGTTGTCGAGTGAGCGGCCCGTGCTGATCGCAGGGCCGGTCTTGCCGGTCCACCACCCCTCCATAATCCCGGCCATCCGGCCCAACTGGCGATCGCTGATCGACAGGACGGGCATGATGAACCCGGATCCCACCGTGTTGACCACGTGGGTCTTGATCGCGGAGAGCATGTTGAAGTACATGATCTCGTTGAAGGAATTCCATCCCACCGACTGCGCCATTGTTGCGGCTTTGACAAGCTGCGCACTGCTCATTTTGTCGATGACGCCCATCATGGCGCTGATCGGCAGGTTGCCGGCCGCATCGCGCAACGCCTCCAGGCCGGCCGTCACCCGCTCCAGGTGCATGAGGGCTTGCATCTCGGGGTCTTTGGCCGCGCGGAGGACTTGCGCCCCCTCAGTGAAGTAGCGCTTCAACTCCACACCGACCATGTTGAAATCGTTGAACGCCTGTTCGAAGGCCTTGTAGCTCTCGAGGGTGGGGCGCGCCTTCGCCTCCGCGATCGCGCCGCGCATCGCTTGATCCGCCGCCTTCACGACGTCGCCGATTGCCTGGGCCTGGGCGACCCCCAGGCGGGGATCGAGCGCCATGTTGCGCACCTGCTGTTTCGACACCCCCATCACACGGCCAAGTTCCTTGGCCAACTCGCGCGGGATGACCACATGCCCCTCGGCGCCCACGTTGGCCTCGGGCACCACGTGACCGGCCTTGATGCGGGCGTTGGCCAGCCGTTCTACCGCCTGCTGAATCTTGGCGGGGGAGGCGAGGTCCAACTCGCTGAAGGCGACCATCAGGGGCTTCTTGTCAGGCTTCCCGACCCATTCGACGGGGATATTGAACCGCTCCACCGGCCCCTTGGCCTGCGGACTCACCACGGGCGCCTCGACGGGCAGCTTGCCCTCGCGGCCGGGCGTGGCCGCGATCTCGGCCGGGGCGGGCGCGAACTCTTTGGGCGCCTGCCTCGTTTTGAGGAGGCCTCCTTCGACCCCTGCGCCTTGTTCAAGCGCGACGGCCGCCGACTCAACCGGGGGCATGCTCAGCACCTCACGGGCAAACACTTCCTGCTCGCTGGGCGCCATTTTGGCCACGGTCTTGCGCAGCACCTCACCTGCGTGCAGCTTGTCGAGGGCCTCACTCACATTGATGACCACCCCGTCCCCGCCCATCACCACGTCCTGAAGGATGGGCATCTGCCCGAGGGGCAACTCAGGGGCGGCCGCCGCCTCCGGCGCGTCCGGCTTCATCTCAGCCGGGATCGCCAAGGGGCGCGGTTGTGGCTTCTCCGCCAGCGAGCCGGCCTTGGCAGCGGCCTTTTCGAGCGGGCCGGCGACCTTGGCACCTGCCTGGGCGGCTTTCCCGGCCGCAGGGGGAAGGCCGAGGGCGACCAGGAGGAGATTGAGGGGATCAACGGCCATCTCGGCACCAACCCCCGCCAGGCCAGCGGCCACGTCGTGTTGGCCGGTGGATCCACCCACCGCTTCAGCGGCCTTGCCTCCAATATCAGACGCGGTCAGACCTTCCGGGTTGGCCTTGGTGCTGGTGATGGCCTGGAGGGGCACATCGGAGGCATAGTGGTGGAGGGCGCCGAGCAGGTCCCCCACCGTGACCCCGGTGCCGGGGAGCGCAGTGGCGCCGATCGTCTGCATGCCACTCTCGACCACTTGGCCAATCGCCTGGAGGACCGAAGGCTCCTGGGCCGTCCGGTTCTCTGCGGTGCCGCCCGCCTCTGGCTTCTGCTTGTCGGCCATTACTTACCTCCCGCCAAAATACGCTGCTCCAACGTCTGGAGCGTTTTGACCATCTGCTCACGATCGCGCCGGTTGAGATCAGTCCGCTTCAACTGCGCCCTGAGGGCGCTGGCGCTCCGGCTGATCTTCTCCACGTCCCCACCGCGCAGAGCCGTCTCAGACTCCGTGACGGGCTTGCCCGCCTGATGCTCAGGGAGGCGCAGGATCGCGGCCGGCTCAGCAAATTGCCGCCCCAACTCGGTGCCGAGGGCCACCGGGTCGATGGGGCGACCGGCTTTCTTTTCCTGCTGCCACCGCTCAAACAAGGCGGCGGTCGCATAGCCGTGGCGCAGCTTGTCGTCGCCGAGGGCGATCAGTCCCTTGTCCGTGTGGCCGTCGATGATCGACTGGGCCACCTTGTACTCAGGGGTGGAGGTGAAGTTGCCGTGCGTGCGCAAGGCCGCCTGCATCGACTCGAAGCGCTTGTAGATGTTGACCGCCTGCTCGCGGTTCAACCCGCCCCGCTGCACCGCTTCGGTCACGACCGAGAGATCAGCATACTGTTCTGGACTACTGTACATCGACTGCATCAAGGCCGCCTCCAGGTCGGGCGATCCCACACCCCCCTGCGCCTTGGCATCCATCGCGTGCTTCAACATGCCGTTGAAGAGATCGGTCTTGCCCGCCTCTGTGAATTTCTTGCTGAGGCGCACCAGGTTGTTCGCATCCGGGTTGTTGCCGGCATAGAGGTCTTTAACATAGGAATCGACATACTTCCCCACCACCTCCTCGGCGGCCTTCTTGACCTGCCGATCATCCTGCGACTGCGCAAAATTGATCTGCCCTTGCTTGAACGACTGCTGCCGGACCCACTCGTCCTGCACACCGGCCCTGATCTTAGGGTCGGCGATCCCCATCGTGTTGACGCGCGCGAGCACAGACTTGTAGGTGGGATGCTGTCCCAGGTTGATCTCCTCCTGAAGCAACTGGGCCTTCCCCGCGTCCGACATACGGCCGAGGGTGGCCGGGTCGATCCCGGGCACCAGCGTGGCGACATGATCGAGGTATCCCTGCCGCTCGGTTTGCCAGGCACTGTAGGAGGTCCCCTTGGACAACCGCTCGCGCTCGATACTGTCGATCACGGTCATGGCACTGTCGATCGTGGCCTGCCTCGCCTGCTTCTCGCCGAAGGTGCCGGCGGCATGAAAGTCCGCCGCCTGCTTGGCCAAGGGCTGCACGAGGAGCGCGAAGGAACCGTCACCGGGTCTGACCTTCGTGGACGCCTGGCCGGCCCCCGCCGCCAGGTCGATCATCGTGGTCTTCGACCGGTCGAGGACGTAGTCGATGTAATCCTTTTGCTGCCCAGGCACCTGGGAGATTTGATGCGCCGCCACATGCTGCCGGAAGAGCGAGGACGTCATCGCATCCGTCAGGCCCTTGCTGGCTTCGGTCATCGCCTGCTGCTCGAAACCGCGCATGGCCGTGTTATATTGCTCCTGGGACGGAATGGACTCCTGCTTCTCCAGGTAATTGGCCTTCAGGGTCGTGACCGTCTGCACATACTTGGCCTGTCGCTCCGCCGCATCCGCGGTCGCGCTCGCTTGGGCGATCTTGGCATTCTGCGTGGCTTGGCGTGCCACGATGTCCCCCGCAACTGTGGCCGCCTGTCCAATCCCTTGGGCGAGCGCCGCCGTGCCTGCTCCCACGGGGGCCTGCACCACCTGCGCGCCATAGCGCGCGCCAGGCGACACATGCTCTTGTGCAACTGTGATAGGCATTATTTCTTCGCTCCTGCGTACGTCCCAAACCCTTGCGCGGCCCCACCGATCAACGAGCCAGCCGCCGCGAGGCGACTCTGTTGCTGCGCGATCACGCCCGCCCGGTAGGCCTCCTGTCCACTGGCCCGCTGCCCGGCCGCTTCATAGCGCGCCTTCTGATTGATCCGCGCCTGGTCAAGGCCGGTCTTGTAGTTGGTGTCGCGGATGAGTTCAAGTGCCGATCCTTCGCTGGCCACGACCCCGCCGTGCGCGAACTGGGACGTCTGCTCCCCGACGGTCACGCGCCCCTGCCGATCGACCGCGTTACTGTCCTGGCGCGCCTGGTCCTCGGTCAGCTTAGCGTTCAGGTCAGCGTTGGCCTTCTGTGCCTTCCCGACCCGCTTGGCTTCGTTGCCCTGCTGAATCTGAGACGTCGCCGCAAGGGCCGCTGCCGAGACGCTCAGCGTGATTGCGGTAATTGTGACTGGATCGGCCATTGCAACCTCACATAGCGCTCACCCGTTTCCCCGCGGGGACCAGCGAGCGCCATCTCACACTCCAACTCAAACCCCAACGCCTTGAGCAGCCGCCCTCCATTGGGCGTCCCCGTGAAGCAGGTCGCTTCGATGCGGTGCATCCCTTGGTGCTGCAATTGCGTGAGGTAGCGGCGCACATTCCTTACAATGAATGTAAGGTGTTTGCACGCCTCAGCGCTGTTGAGGATCAGCCACGCCGTGCCCCACCACGCGGCGGCGGCCACCACGCCCCCGGACATCAAATAGGTATCGCCGTGGTACACCGAGAACGCTGGGTGCTTTCCCACGTCCCCAAACTTCGCCGGCGAGAGCACGCGCCCTTCTCCCGTCACCACGTCCTGCACGTGCGAAGGATGGAACGGGATCACACGGTAGGTCTTATTCACCAACATCGAGCCTCCCAAAGATGCCCAGCACGGTGAAGGGCAAGGGATGAGGCTGGTAAATCTCCAGCTTCCCCTCCTGATCCCACCCGCTGTGGGTCACGCTCTTATCGCCTGTGAACAGTGGAAGGGGCGTGTCCATGTCGTCCTGCGGGGTGCGGAAGGGCACCTCCTCGCCGTCGATGTTGAGCCCCATCGTTTGGAACAGGCGGACAAACACCTCATACCACCGGCGCGGCTTCCCGTGCGACGTGCCCCCGCCCGGCATCGGCACCTCGGGCGAGAGGGTCTTGAGGAAGGGCAGGTAGCCCAACCCAACAGTGGCCTCGGTCACCTCGGGCCCATCGAGCGTGATGGCACCCCCCACGACCGTCTCGGGCGGATAGACCGCTCCGTTGCCGACGATCGCCACCACTTTGTCCTCCAGGTGGCCGAGCCCGGTGAGCACCTGGGTGGCCGGCCCGCTGTAGGAGAGGGACGAGTCGGTGTTGATACTGTCGTCGATATATTCCACGTACCGCTTGATATCGCCGTCGATCACGCGCCGCACCACACACCACACCTGGTCACGGCCGTTCGGTCCGGGGATGACGCTCACGCTCTCAAAGTCGCCCTCGGTGATGTGACGCGCCCAGGAAATGACCTCCTGCTTCTTGTTGAACACCATCGTGGCCATCACGCCATCGTTGCGCACGATCCACATGGCGTTGAAGGGCTCCTGCTGGTAGGCCAACTCCACGGCGCCGCTCTCCAAGATATGATCGGCCAGCAAGGTCATGTCATCGGCTTGATAGCCGTCGGCATCAAAGCTGAACGCAAGGCCGCGCACTTTGGTGAGCGCCTTCTGCACGAACATGGCCGTGTTCTCGATCTTCACGGGCGCGATGTCGGCCACGCCGTGGGCGGTGTGCTGGCGCGTGTTGACCGCCTTCGCGGAGAGGGCTTCATCCTGCGACCCAAACATGCTCCACTCGCCACCCGTGGTGCCAATGAGCAACTGGCGCGAGGCGATCAGCCACAGGACAACGTTGACCTGTTCGCTGGCGATCTCGTACACAATGGCGTGCTCGGCGCTGATGGTCCCATCCTGGTCGGTGGGGGCATGGTCTTCAAAATCACCCGTGCGCGAGAGGCCCACGTGCTGCGGGAAGGAACGCGATCCGGCCCACCCAAGCCGTTGCTCGAAAAACCCCAAGCAGCGCGGGTAGCCGGTCGTTTCGCTCCACATCCCGAGGCGCCAGGACGCCGTCGCCCCAGTGGCATTCAACCCCACCGTGCCGCCCCCGGTGTAGGTGTTCACGAAGGTGGACCCGGTCAACTCAAACGTATCGGTGGCGACCGACTGGATAGTCCATTCTCCATTCGCCTCGACCGTCCCGGTCACATCCTCGACCGTGACTACCTGCCCGGTCTTGAACGGATGATTGACGATCTTGATACTGACCCGCCCAGCCCCTCCCGCAACAACATCCTCGATGTCTTTGACGAAGCTGATGAACGGATTGACGATGTCCACCCGGACGTGCGTGGTGTCCGTCACCGTGATGATCTTGGCGTACCCCCACGACCCCCCGTGATTCAACCGGAGGAGCCTGTTCACGTCGGTCGTCAGAAACCCCTGATCGTCGTTGATCCCGAGGGCCGCGCTGGCCGTGATGAGGATGTTGTCGCCGGTGGCCGCGGCCGACATCAAGGTGGTGGTCGTCTTATTCTCCTTCATGTAGGGCCCGTCCAGCAACTCCACCTCGGTGAAGCGCCAGTCGATGTGGGAGAAGCGGGTGATCTTCGCTTGCACGTGGCTGGGATGAGCCAGGTACAGGAAATCAGCCGACTGCTGATACTTGATCGTGAACAACTCGTCCTCGGTGTAGGGGTGGGTGATCTCGACGATCAGCACGACCGCTCCGCCCGAGGTGTACACGTTGACGAAGCTGGACCCCTGCAGGTCGAAGTGGTCCCCATCCACCACCGTGATGATCCACTCCCCGTTGGCCTCGACCGTCCCGAGCACCCCGCTGATGATGACCGTGTCGCTGGTGTCGTACCCGTGATTGAACACCTCCACCCTGATGAGGCCGGACCCGTTGTTGGCCGCCCCCAGCACCGTCTGCGGGTCCTCGGTGATGATCCCCCCGTTGCGGTAGAAGCGGGCATACAGGTGCCCGAACTCGATCTCGTAGGCCTGGATGGTGTTGAAGGTGAACGGAATCATCCGCGTGAGGCGGGTGTGATGCTTGACACGGTGGGCGAGGCGGGTCCCCCCGCGGCCCTGCGCACCGCCGACCACGAGGGAAAACACATTCTCCATCTTCGACAAGCCGTTGTTGTACTTGTTGAAGTCGGAACGCATGTCCAGCTTGGGCGACAGTTCGCCCGCGCTCATGTTACTCTGAGCCGGGTACGGATTCGGCACGCTTAGTTCCTCCGAACGTCGTTCAATTCAGTGTCTTCAAACGTCTCCGGGTCGTCCTCTTGTCCATCCACGCCCTTGGCGAGGGACAGCTTGTAGTCATACTCCTTCTCAAGCTGCGACATCAGCCCGACCTTGTTGGTGACCCCGTTGCACAACTCATAGGCGAGCCGGGTGGTGAGCATGTCCACGAAGGCGGGGTCGAACTTGGACGTGTCCGTCTCACGCCGCACGTAGCGAACCTTGAGCGAGGACGCGTTCGTGACGGCCGTCTGCCCCTCGACCTTCACCTTGATGTGCTTGCCGGCATCATGATCGGCAAGGCGGATGAAATCGGCCGGCAGCGCAAACGCGTTCGCGTACCCCCAGTCGGGGGCCGTGCCCAGCTTGACCAGGGTGGCGCGGCTGATGGCGAAATTCCACGTATGATCCCGCAGCACCGCGTCGCGCACCACCGGATAGAAGCGCTTACACTTGATCGCCCGATCGCTCAAGTCATTGAGGGAGGTGATCGGCGCGGCCCCCAGCTTGAGGAGGGCATTGGACGAGATGCTCACTTCGGTCACAGCGGGTGTCGTGGGCATGTAGCTCTCCAGTTTGAACAGGGTGAGCGGTCCACCCTTCGAGATGAAAACCTTGAACCCCGACCAGATCGACGCGGGGTGAAAGAAGCTGGGCATGTCCCCTCCTCAGTCGGGGTCCAGGCTCGTGACAGCGTTCTTCCCTGGGGTGCGCGTCACCGCGCCCGTCCACGCGACCGTGGTGTCGTCTTCTTTGTAGACCCGGAAGGCGCCATTGGCGTCCACCACCTTGTTGCGCAGCGACCGCAGGGCCTGCCCCAACGAGCGGGTCGGTGTGTCCGAGGTGTCCGCCAGGTCGGCGTCGAGCATAGCTTGGATAATGTCCGCGATCAGCGTGCTCGCCTCGATGAGATCGAGGGTGTCCTGCGGCAGGTTGAGCGCATCCACAGCGGCAGCGGAGGCGGCGGGGATGCCCAGCGCGTTGACACCGGCCACCGTGTTGTCCACGATGTTCTGATCGTAGTTGAACCGATTCTGAATGGAAAACTCCGCCACCCGCGAGCCTGAGACATCGTCACCGTCGATGCTGCCTGTGGTCAGCACCACGTGGTAGTCACTCAACGTGGTATAGAACGCGTCATCCGTGTCGATCTCCACCAGATTGAGGCCGGTGATCGTGTCGAAATCGACTGTGAGAGTGACCTGCGCGGTGTCGGGCACATCACTGCCATTCTTATAGACCGACACCACCGGACTGCCCGCGAGCGTGAAGGGAAGGCCAGCGGCATCAAAGGTGGTGAAGAGGAACCGGACTACTTTGGTCGTTGCGTAGTCGCCGAGTTGTACCATCTACCGGACCCTCCCCGCTCGCATAAAATGAACAGACACGCTGACACCGCCGCGGGAAAATGCTTGTACCGCCTCCCCAACGCCAAGCACAACGGCTGTGCCATCCGAACTAAAGACTGATGTGATCAACATGGTGGACGATCCAAGGACCGTTGCGGTCCCCTCGCTGCTTCCCACCACGGACGCGATGGCTGCGCTGATCCCGTCAACGGTTGCTGTGCCAGCGCTACTCCCCACCGTGGGAAAGATGATCTGCGAGAATCCTGTCACGGAGGCGAGCCCGTCGGATGAACCAACGGCGGTAAACAGGGACGCGCCAACACCGAAAACCGTCGCGGCACCCGTTGCTGACGCCGTCCCTAAAACCAATGACGCAGCAACAGCGAGGGCAACAGCCACCCCGACTGCTCCACCAACAACCCCCGCGATCGCACGGCTAACAGAAGCGACAGTACCCGTTCCACTCGCTGATCCGTCCGCGCCAAGGATGAAGGCAGGAGGAATAAAGACGACGCCATGAAAGGCATACGCCCCTTGGGCCGGCGCAGACACCGTCGCGGTATCGGCACTTGTATTGGTAGAAATTTCGCCCTTCCTGGCCGTCTGGAAAGAACAATCGGTTCCGGTGCCATCGTTATCTTCCGTCCCGGTCGCCCATCCACTGGAAGTCATCGCAAACGCGGCGTTGTCCATCGAGTTGCCGAACTGAACGGCCAACCGAGACGTATTCAAAACGGTCAGCGCCGCGAACGCTTGATTGGCAGTTGTGTGCGGGCCGGTATTTTGGCTGTCTTCAAAAGGATCCCCGGTCGTTCGACAGCCGCGAATAACATAAGCCCTTGCCCCGAAACAAGTATCGTTTCCGGTATCCCAAGAGGCTCCCCTCGTCAATGTAACGGTCGTCCCCGCTCCCGTTACTCGACGCCAGAACAAAGCTGACCAACCATCACGGTTGGCTGCCGCTGGCTGCCCGACCTGAACACCCAAAAGGGTATAATTGGTCGGCGTTGGTATCTGAGCCGCATCGCCCGCCGTGTTCGGTCCCCAAAACACTGCGGCTACAACGATAATATCATCCGCTTGATGAGTTGGAATAGTCGGAGAAAGTGAGCCAGTGGTATTAGCAACAGTAGCTCCTTCCGCTTGAAGAAATGGGGCAGACTGGTCCGATTTCCAAGATGACCAAGAAGGATTTCCGCTATTACTGTATGTATGAATCCCCGGCTGACCACTTGTGTGCGGCGAGGACGCATCCGACCGCGAAAGGACCAGAGTATCGTTGTCGTAGCCATCCAGCGTGACGGTGGCCGAGCCTGTACCGGTGAGCCGATACCTGTGTCCTGAAGTAGGAGTAAGGCTAACTATCGCACCGAGTAGCGTGAACGATCCGTTTACTGTTTTGTAGACTCTAATGTCAGCAATATCAATATAGAGAAGATAACCATTCCCTTGACTCGTACTTCCTCGTGCTGAAGGTCCTCCCCCAACACCACTCACAGATGGGACGGTATTCATCACCACTTCGGAAAACTGATCCGGCCCAAAGGGGGTATTAGTCCAAATAGACCAGTTCTCAGAATTGACGGTGCCGCCTAGGGCATTCGCGCCGTCCGCTTTAAGCGCAGTAAACCCCGTTAGCGTACTCCAGCCTGATGCTAAGGGGTTCTCTGTTCGAGTAAAAGTATCTGATGCGTTTGACACTTAGACCGATCCCGGCGGGAGCAGCGGAACGACGGCCCTGAGAAGAAAGTCAAAGGTCGCTCGCGCCGTTGCTTTCACCCCTTTTCCGTCTGAGACCAGGATAGCCCTCAAGGCGTCAGAGACGGGTGCATCTAGGAAATTTCGAATATCATTCAATGTTGCCTGTTCAGCCGTCAGCGCCACGATCCGCGGGTCAGCGACGATCGTGGCATGGACGGTGGAATCACAACGGGCGACCGCATAGCGGGCCAGGCCGCTTCCAATCTCGTCGTGGAAGGTTTGCCCTGTTCCGTCTTCCACAATGTGGTCCGTGAGAGCAGATCGAAAGGCGGTCTGAATCGACATTCCGTCCCCGATCCGCTCAGCACGGTAGAAGCGAAAAGTCAGAGCCATGTTAGTCCTCGGTGATCGTGCTCGTGGTCTTGAGCCTGGGGATCACGCCCACCGCCATCGTGATGTTCGGCGTCACCGTGCCGCTGTACATCAGATAGCCGGCGCCAGAAGCCCCTGTCCCAACTCCAAAGTGTGTGATGGCCGCACCAGGTGAAGCCGTGCATTCGGCAAAGTCAATGTTGGCGAAAGGACTGATGCTATTCCCTGTGACCACCCACCCGCCAGAGGTTCGCGCCACCGAAATGCGCGCATAGGGAGTATAGGCTGTCTCATTGGTGGTCTGATCCCCCGCTTCTCCCGGGTCTGCCGTGTGCAGGGACACGTATAGGCTGGTAGCCGGCGATGACGTGTCATTCTCGGCCAGGTCCGCGATCGCGGTGGCGTTGAACAACAGGTCCAAGATGTCATTTTCAAGCGCGTTCGATTTACTCATGTCAGTACCCCTTGCTCTTGTGCATCCCGATCAGCGTCTTAGCCAACCGGGCCTGCTTGCCTGTCTTGCCCTTGGCGTGCGCCTTCTTGCGCGCGTACCCGATGGTGCTCATGCCAGCCTTGTGGGCCTTGGCGGCAAATTGTCCGTGACTGTGGGCGGTTGCTTTAGCAATCCAGTACGCCATCCTCATCTCCTTACCTGCGAAACGCAAAATAACCGTTGATCTCGTCGCCGTCTTCGATCTGACTCACGAAGGTGATGAAAATCGCTGCCCCAAGAAGAGGGGCATCAATCTCGACCACACGCTCAGTTCCTTCCAACTGTTCCAACGAAGTGGGATCACTAAACTCGGGCACCGTGAAATCGCCCAGACCATCATACGTTTCACTCACCACATCAGCCCCGGTGTTGGTCGCGTTGGATGGAACCGCTTGGGCATCGGGTTGCACCAACTCCGCGCTGATGATGTCCGTCAGGTCGGTCCAGGTGGCCCAATCGTTCAACTCAGCCACCAACTCCGCGACGGTCATGGTGATCGCGCTATCTACCCCACCTGTGGCGTCATTGGCCACCACGTTCGCCGTGTCGGAGTCGATTGTCACGTTCCCGTCGGTCCCCTTGATCTTCGCGGTGAGCGTCAGAATATCCAGGACTGTGTCATGGACGGCCGTGAAGGTCGAGGTGGTGCCGGCCCCGTAGTGCGTGTCCTCGGTGCCCAGCCCGTTGAGCGCCCGTCGCAAGTTGGCCCACGACGTGTCGGCCACTGCGCCATCGCGCAGGACCTCAAAGGCCGCCGGCGAGAGGACGGTTTTGAAGGTGTACGTATCGGCGCCGATGACCACGGTGTCGTCATTGGCCGGATTGACCGGCGAGCCGCTATTGTTATAATTGATCGACCCCACCGCCGCGACGGCCCCGGTGCGCTCCATCACGATCGACAGGACATCGCCCGTGATCGAAATGTCGAGCGCGACATCAATCTGCACCCCCACGCCAGCGTCGAAGTCCAACCGCATGTCCTTATTGCCGTCCAGGTTGGTGAGTCGCAGGGCATCGTTGGCCGCTGGCCCGTCGTGCTCGAGCGTGGCGACAGAGGCTATCCCAAAGACATCCGCATCCTCGACCACCCAGCCGCTCGATGATTCATGCGTGCGGAGCCCGAGGGTAAACTCAACATCGTCGTCGCTGGCCACATCGAAGTCGATGACCGAATTGGACAGGTCCATGAGCCACTTCCCGGCGGGCGAGAGGCACAAATTGACCTCACCGACGTCCGTCCCTGCCGCATGGATGTAGGAGAAGGGCACGTACCGCAGGTCCCCTCGATCACGCGGGGTCGCGGCTTGCAATTGATACTGAGGGGTCTGTGTGGAAAACATGTCGTCTCCTTGTTGTTGTTCGGCCTGCGCCTGGGCCATGCCCACCGCGACGGCGGCCAGTCCACGGAAATAGGACGCGATCCTGCTATACACCACCATGCCGACCGCCACTGCCGCGGCCGTGACGTGCAAGAGGAGTTGCTGGGTCTCCGCAGCCAGACCCACGGCGGTCGCTTCAAACGTGCGAGACAAAATACGAAACTTACTATACTGCGCGAACCCCGCGGCCACGGCGGCGCGTTCTCCCAAAAGGATGAGTGTAGGCTGCCGAGCGGCTACGCCCACGGGTTGGGATCGTATTGTCGCCCATTGATCCTCCGTTTCGAGCTAGAGGAGGGGGGGCACCGGATCACGGCGCCCCCTGCCTCATTGGGTCAATTAGGACCGGCTGTAGCCGATCTCCAACCGAATCTTGGCCCCGACCTTCATGTTCTGCGTACTCACAGCCGCAGTGATCGGCAGTCCATTCTTTGACTCAAACACCTGGCTCATGCCGGCGTCACTCGCTCCACCGCCAGCGGGAAGCGCGAAACGCTTCTCGTGCACGGAGGCCGGGTTCAGCGCGGCGACCCAGTAGTTCGGATCAGCCGTAATGGCATCGCCGTCCGGCTCAGTGTAGGCACCGAACCCTACGTCGATCACGGCGCCATCGACGAAACTCTCGTCAGCACCGTTCTCACTCACTTCGAGCCGGCACAACTGCGGAAACACCCGAACCTTGCCAGCGGGCAGAAGGCCCATCAGAATCTCGGCGATGGTCGCGGCGGTCCCACTGTTGACGTACTCGAATACGGCCATGTGCAGCTTCGCCAGATTGATCCCATCCAGCTTGCTGTTACCGGCCACCTGCTTGTCGTATGAAAGACTGGTTCCTGTCGCTGCCATGTTAATCTCTCCTTACTGGACTTAACGTTCAGGAGCGGGCGCCCCCGAAATTGAGGGCGCCCTCTGACCGTTTCACCCGATCGCTTATGCGATCGTGCTGCTATTCACACGCGAGCGCAGCACGCCCTTCTGAATGCGGGTCGCACCCAGGGAACGGGCGATGTACAACTGCGTGTTGTAGTTCCGCTCGGGCAACACGTCCATCTTCGTCACCATATCCCTGGCGACGGCGATGCCCATGCTGTCACGGTGGAACGCGTACAGATACTTATCCGTCGAGTCGAGGAGCGGGGCGATATTCGTCACCACCCAGCGGAACCCGACCCACGTGTCGATCTCACCACGCACCAGCGCCTTCACCGTGTTGTAGTCGCTGGACGAGGCAAAGGGCGCGCTCGTGGCGGCAAGCAACTGGAGAGGCACTCCGGGCGGGGTGACGATCACACGATTGTCCATCGGAATGTTGAGGATGTCGAACTGCAACTTCCAGTTGAGCACGTCCGCCGTCTCCACGTTCCCGCTTGACAGGTCCTCTGAGGAACTGCCGACCGGCTCGCTGGCAAACGTGACGGTGCCACTGCCATCCTCGCCCGACTTGGCGTCGGCGTCGAAGGCGGCGATGACGACCTCATCGTAGGTGCGCTGCATGGCGCTGGCACCCTCGATGGCGTACTCGCTCTCAGGATTGATGATGATCCGCAGCTTGTCCGTGTCATCCACGAGGGTGGACCACACATAATCCGCGGGGGTGACCATGCGCCGGCTGTGCTCCACGTCGATATGGACCGTGGCCTCATGCCTCGTGGTTCGCTTGGTCGCAGCGGTCGGACTGACGCGCTCGAAGAAATGGGCCTTGCCGGTGAGCGCTTCCTCACGCACCAAGCCCTTGAGCAGCGACCCCTTCTGTTGATACAGATGGAGCACGTTGCTCTTGAACTGCAATACCCGTGCTTGTTCGATTGTCGAATCGGACATTGTAGCACCTTTCACTGCCACTGACGATCACTACGCTACGCGGGGTTACCCTCAGTGAGGACCCCACCTGCGCCCGTGCGTGGGCGCCACAACGTCCACCCTTTCGTGGCTGTCAGCGCGGGCGTTTCCGCTTGTCGCGCTTTTTGCGGCGTTGGACCGAGTACGCAATCGCCACCGCCTGATCCGCGGGTCTTCCCTCGTGGATCAAGGTGCGAATGTTCGCCGATCGCACCGCACTACCTTTTCCTGGAATCAACGGCACCGTTACGCCTCCTGAAACGCGATCCGGTGATACTCCAACATCTCCTGCACCGCGTCCTCGTGCCGCGGGTCGTCGCGCTTATGATACGCGTGTTCCTTGTCCCCCAACACCTGCGCGATCTTTTCCTTCGCCTCGCTGGCGGTACTGACGCCGCTGCTGCTAATATCCGCCCCCTCCACCACGCCGTGCTCGGCGAGGTCCCGGCCGATCTTGGACAACATCTCGATCATCACCCGCTCACTTCCCGCTCCACTCTTGTCGAGCCAATCGAGGGCGGCTTGCCCGCCATAATGCTTGGCTGCGCGGTAGCTGTTGCCCAGCATCCGCTTGGTCATGTTCTCCCCGACCTCGTCCACCAACGCCTTCCGCGTCTCGGTGGACAACTTCTCATGATCGGGAATGAACGCACTCAACTCCCGCACGAAGATGGGCAGCAACGCCTCCGCCTGCGCGTTGCTGAGCCCCAGCACGTGCGCATCAGCCTTGAACGACGACAGCTTCTCGTCCGACCACTCCAACCCTGGAGGCATCGCCAACGTCTCGACCTTGAACGTATACCCCTCCGCCTTCTCGGGCCGGCCCAGCTTATTGTAAATCCCATCGAGCGCGGCCTTCTTCTCCTCGGGTGTGGCCTTGTCGCTGGGCAGGCGGATGGAACTCCCGACCAACTTCTGCGCCTCCACATGACTCTTGACCACCTCGGCGATCGGCTTCCCCTTGAAGGAGGACACCGACCCCTCCCGCTGCAACTCTGGCGGCAACGTGTCGAACCAATCGGCTCCGTTGGTCGCCGCGGGCGCCGCCACGGGCGCCGGGCTACTTGTCTGTTGTTGACCCTCCGTCACCAACGCCTCAGCCATCGCTCCCCTCCTCCTTTAGGTCCTGCGGGACGAAATCCCGCATGTTCCTGATATACAGCACCGCGGTCCGTTCCCCCTCGCGCACGGCCAGCGCATAAGGATTGAGCGCCTCCTCTGGCTTGTAGGTGCTGTGGCGCACGTGAAATTGCTTCTCAAGGTCCTCCAGAATATCCTGCCCTGCCGGCCCGTTGAACACCACCTTGTACTTCCCCGCCAACTCCAAAAACTCCTTAGGCAACTGCTGTTGGTCCACCAGCTTCACCTCCTTGCTGTATGGCCTGCATTGTCTGAAGCGCCTTCGCCCCCTGCGCGGCGCCTGTTCCCATTTGGGACGCACTTTGCGCTTGTGCCTGTTGCTCCGCTGCTTTCGCGCGTTGCTCCCGAATCGCCTTCGTCGCGGCCTCGTCCCGGAGGATGAACGCGGGCGCCCCGCTGGCGTCGGCCAGGAAGTCGAAAAGTGCGTCTTCATTGACCCGGTCCAACATCTCGGAGCGGGGATTGATCTCGATATACGCCGCCGCGTTGGTCATCAACCGATTGATGGCCTGCAACTCCCCTCCACGTGCAGCGCGCGCGAGCGGCCCCTCATACTGCACCCTCACCTTCGTCCCAGTCCGCTGGGTCGCCTCCACCAACTGCGGGGGCGGCGGGGGAACCTTGCCGGCCCGGTTCAACTCATTGAACATCCGGCTGACACAGGGGTCTAGATACTCATACTCCAGCCGGCCGACGACGGGACCCAAAATCTGCTGCGCCATCTCAATGCGCCGCTCCACCTCGGTGGCGGTGATGATGGTCTTGTCGGGCAACTGAAGCTGGTCGGCAAAGAACGCATTGCGGATGTTGGTGCGCCGCTTCTCGAACTCCTGCGTGTTGGCTTGCCAGTTGGCCCCCTGCGGAATGGGCGTGAGGGCGTCCTTCGTCCGCGCCACCACCAGGGCAGCGGGCGTCGTTTTCACACGTCCAACAATTTGATCCGCGAGCACGAGGAGCGGCGGATCAATGGCCTTCGCCCATGCCTTGAGCGTCAACTCGTCCGCGCGGTTGATCGTTCTGATGTCAGGCAGAGCCGCGTGCCCCGGCCCGCGCCCATACACCTCGCCACTGACCTTGCGCCAGCGGGCGACGTGGAAGGGAAACTCCTCAAACCCCCCCAGGTCGATGAGGTGCTTGTGCTCATACTCAATGTAGCAGGACCAGAACGGCTTGCTCTTGGGCCCCTGCAACTTGGGATACAACTCCTGCGGAAACACCCCCCACACAATCTTCACATCGGTGAAGGGGTCCTTGGCGTACTTCTGCCGCGACTTCTCGCTCAGCTTGTCAATCCCCCACTGCTCCACCATCGCGGCCAAGGTCATCTCCAACTCGACGAAGATCACGTTGACCTTTCCCTCGGCATTCTCACTACACACATACGTCCCGGGGGCGTGCGCCTTGAAGAGCGCCCCGTTCCACACGGCATCGCCCTTCTTCTCGGTGTGCTGCAAGCACATCGTTCCAGAGAACCCGATGTCCACGTAGCATTCCTGTGTCTCGGTCGAAAAATTGCTGGCCTTGAACTCCTCGTAGCAAATCGTCGCCGCATCATCGAGCCACCGGCTCACTTCGATGTCCTCCTTGAGCATGCGCTCGGGGAGGCGCAGCGAGAAGAACTGAATCGCCATCGAGGTGAGGGAGGAGGCGAGGAAGGAGGCCAGCTTCGTGTTACTGTCCTCGGCGGTGCCGTCGAAGACGAAATCGGTGTTGCGCGCGTCCTTCTGGCGCTTGCGCACGATGTTCGACTTGGCCGGCACAATGTAATCGGCCAACTGCTGGATGACGATCCGGTGCTGCGACGCCTTGTCGTAGAGGCGATCGTATTGCCTGAGGATGAGCGCCACGAGGCGCTTCATCTCCTCCTGGGCACCGACCTGCGCGGCGTTAGGCGCCGGAGTGTAGTCTTGGGGCATGGACTCCCTCAACGTCGAGCGGGCGCTCCACCCGCGGTTTGACCTTGGCCACAACGACCTCAGGCATGGGGACGGGCTGCACCACCAAGGGGGGCCGCGCGTCCTCCATCTGTTGCCGCGTGATCCGTTTCATTGGCCGAGCAGCGTCTTTTGGGCCGTCTGCCCAGGCGCGCCGGCCTGCACTCCCTGTGAGGAAGTGACCGTCGATGAGAACTGGCGCCGCTTGAGGTAGGCCGCCCGTGCCCGCTGGTTGGCGGTGTTGGCGGTCTCCTGTGGATCGGGCGGAGGCGGAGGCGGTGGCGCGGCCGGTGGTTTCGGTGGATTGAAGATCGCTCCCATGTGTCACCCCGTAAATGCGTTGAACTCGCTCTCGGCTTGGCCTTGATCGCCGTAAGCGCTGTAGACGTTATCCGCCTTCTCCTGCACACGCCCCGGCGGGTGGGTGGCGTCATCACTCTCGAACAGATCGACGGCCAGATACGAAAAGCTATCGGCCCCGTTGCTGGCCCAGTTGTGCTGCGGCTGCGGCAAGAACGTGTGGTTCTTGTCGTCCTTCTTCTTGTGGTAATTCTCAAGCGCCTGGAGCCCGCGCTTGCACTTCACTGCGTCGAAGTAGCAGATTGGGAGGAGCCTACGAGCCGCGTCGATCCTCTCGTACACGCTCAACTTTGGGGCAACCCGAATGGGCCGTAGGCCCAGGGTGTAGGCAGCGTCGATCCGCCTTTGATTGTTGCTGTACTCCGTCACATTGATGTCGTGGGGCATGACGTGAAAGGCGTAGTTGGGATAGCGCGCCTTCACCAGCCCTGCGTAATAATCCAACCCTTGGTGCCGGTCCTCGTTGTAGTCGATCAGGTTGATCCGCGTCCCGAGGTGCTGGCCGAACCAAATAGCGTTCTGGTCATCCCGCCCCAGGTCCCAGGTGGTGAACACCGGGTACCGCGGGTTGAACGGCACCTGGGTGAGTCGCCCCCCTTGTCGTGCCGCGTTGAGCAGCTTGCCGAAGTACGAGCCGCTCTGGATGCCGGAGAAGGAGCAGTAATACTCCTGCTGGATGAACTCCTCCTCCACACCCCGCCGGCGGAGGGAGGCGATCTGCTCCGCGCTGACGATTGGCCGGCCCTTCTCGTCCTGCGTGTCGTCGATCGTCAGAAGCTGGGCGAACCACCCCTGCTCCGTCTTGGCGAAGTCGAACAGTTCGAGCCCGTGGTTGGCGCCACGCGGCGTGTAGGCGAAGGTGGCCCACCCGCCGTTGGCCAACAGGATCGGCTCCACCACGAGGAACGCCTGCGGATCCTGGTCCTGGTACTCGCTGAAAATGCACCCCACACAGTTGGTGCCTCGAACACTGTCGTATCGGTCGGTCCCGACGATCTGAATGACGGAGCCGTTCTTCAACTTGATCTGCATCTCCGTCTCGTTCCGCCCATTGGGGGCGATGAACTCCTCGGGGATGTAGGACAGGTAGGGCCGTCCGGCCAGGTCCATGCCGTCCCAAATAACCTTCTTGCCCTGCGCGTAAGTGGGGAAGAAGTAGTAGTACGTCCCGACCCGATGGAACCAGGCCATCGTGATCAGGATGTTCCACAGGGTCATGTCCTTGCCGGCCCGCCGGTGCCACACGACGACGGCCCGCAGGCCGCCGGCGGTCACGTAGCGCACGAGGTCCTGCTGGTAGCCGCGCGGAACGAAGGCGGCGTCGAGGTTGACGCTCACGGGTGTCTCATTTCTACCACACTACCCCCCCGGGCAGGTAACGTATCCCTTTGGATACACTCCTAAAAAAGGCGTATAGGCGTTTGGAAGAGGCCCCCCGTCAGGGATCGCACGCGCGAAATTGTGGCCCCTCCCCCATCCCCCTCCCCGGTTGTCCACAGGTTGTCCACAGGCGGCGCACAGGTTACGCACACGCGCCTATAGTAGGGACGCGCGACCGATCTGATGCGCGGGCTGCGCATGCAAGCCGCATGCCAGCGCGGGCTTGTCGACGCCCGCCTCACGCCAGGTCTGTGCCGGGCGCTGGATCGCCTTGCACATCAACAACTTGCGCCTCACCTACATGCGCGGCGCGCGGCGGCGCGACAACGGCCAGCCCTTGCGCCCATCGCGGAATGGGAATGACCACCGGTGCGCCCTGGTAAGCGGCTCGCTCGTGCTCGCTCCCCAAAGCAACCTTGATCAAATCCTTGCGTGCTTGCGCTTGTGCTTGCTCACTTGCTTGCTTATATGAACCGCTTGCATCATTTGCTTCTAAGCATGCAAGCGCATGATCAACGGCTTTGGCAAGCAGGTCCGCGCGACGCTCAGGGGTCAGACCGGCCAGCACCATTACGCTCTTTTCAATCGCCTCAGCCGAACGGGCGACGCGGGTTTCCTTCTGGATGGTAGAAAGCGGCCGATCACTCATCCTGGACAATCCTTCGCATAGTCAGCCAGCCCGGGCCCGCGTAGACGGCGCACTTGGAGGGCTTTGATCTCAGAGCCGCGCAGAAGGCGGTGAAGGCGACGGCCCTTGACGCGGTACAATGGAGGGAGCACGTAGGCCTTGTGAACGGTCAGCATGTAGCGCAGGTTGGCATGAGAGACCCCGAGAAGGACAGCGGCCGCTGGCAAATCCCAAAGAGGAACGATGGGCAAAGGCACTTCGGCGCCGAGAAAAGTACAGGTTTCGATAATAGCGCGCGCCTCGGCCATCAATTCCTCCGCACTAGTTCTAGGCCTGGGGTGTGTTATTTGTGCAACAGTGTGGGAAATAAATCACGGCATCACTGTAGCATCAGAAAGAATCCTTGACAACAACCGGTGGCCGGTGCTAGACTCTGCACGAAGGG
>Ga0209861_1000009_pt1 | contig 25001 bp, 24 predicted proteins | sample GWRWS2_30_40_FD_187245 | JGI IMG/M metagenome (GOLD analysis project Ga0209861, IMG submission 187245) | Riverbed sediment microbial communities from areas with vegetation nearby in Columbia River, Washington, USA - GW-RW S2_30_40 (SPAdes)... | ecosystem: Environmental > Aquatic > Freshwater >...
CGCTTGGCCTCTAACCTCGATTCCACCATCGCTAACGCTCTTGTTCCGTTGGCCCCATGCCGCAGACCGTGGTCCGCCCACTGAAACATGCCCATGACCCCCAGTACCCCAAACGCCACGATGATCATAGAGAACATGACTTCCACCAAGCTGAACCCCTTCTCGTCGAATCCAAGTCTGACCCTACCGAAGTGCTGGCTCATGGACGTCCTCTTCATACCAGAGAAACCCGACCGGTCAGGCTCACAGTGAGCTGCCAGCGCAGCTGACGGGTGTTGCGGAGCGTGATTGTGGTGGGGGTGGCCGCCCGACCACTGGGATAAAACACGACCGAGGGACCGTTGGATAGCCGCTCCACAACGATGCCTCTCCCGGAGTACTCGTAATATCGGAGCGGAAGCCCCGGTGCATTCGCTCGCTCGGTCCGTACCCTCGTGCCTTCAGATTCGAACACGACTCGCACCGGCTCTCGCCTCGTGATTGCCAGATGACGGGCAGTTCGAAGCTCTGCCGCCAACTCCGTGGTGACCGATTTGTCGTGGTATCTCGACGTAGCGCCCACAAAGCTCTCTCCGGCAAAAGCCACCATCAGGCCCACCAACCCCACCACCAGGATCACCTCGATCAAGCTCGCTCCCCGTTCTGGCATCGGCCCCTCCCTGAATTCCGAGACTGTGAATGCTCGGCTTGCGACTGGTACCGAAGGAATCCAAATTCTGTGCCTGGGAATGAACGTGCGTGCCGGCAGAGTGAAAGGCAAGGATCAGGTGGATATCGTCCAGCCGAATCACGCGGTAGATAAAAGGAAATCGCGAACGAGGAGCGGAGGAAATAACCGAGCAGAAACGGGCGGGGGAAAAATCACGGCGCCCGCTGGTGTCACTGTTCAGATACGGTTGATCATCCGTTTAGATACAGAGGACCGGTTTTTATCGCGACCCTGCGATCAACCCAAGGTACCAGGTCAGCAGCTCGCGATAGAAAAACAGTGACACCACAGCGCCGAGAGCCAGGAATGGGCCGAAGGGGAGATACTGGTCGCGTCGCATCACCTTGAGCGCGATCAACCCAAGGCCTATGACCGAACCGACCAGCGCCCCGACCATGATCGTCAGGAGCACCGGCTTCCATCCCAGAAAGGCGCCGATCATGGCCAAGAGTTTAATGTCTCCGCCTCCCATGCCTTCCCTGCCAAACAGGTACGGGCTGGCCCAGGCCAGCGCCCACAAGAGGCCTCCTCCTACAAGGACACCGAGGACCGAGTCCAGCAGTCCGACCGGTAGAATCATGGACGCGCAGAGAAGTCCCAGCACAATGCCCGGCAGGGTGATTCGATCCGGAATAATCTGATGAGAGAGATCAATTGCGCTGATCACCAGGAGGGCAGAAAACAGGAGCGCGTAAGCGGCCGAGGGCCATCCGAGTCCGAATTGCCAGAGAATGAGGCCATAGCCAACTCCGTTCGCAAGTTCAATGATCGGATACCGCGGAGAAATGAGCGTGCGGCAGGTCCTGCATCGTCCTCCCAGAAGGAGATAGCTCAGGATCGGAATGTTGTCATACACAGCAATCGGGCTGGCGCAGGAAGGGCAATGGGATGCTGGCCACACCACAGATTCATGTCTGGGGAGGCGGTGGATACAGACATTGAGAAAACTCCCGACAATCGCGCCGAAGAAAAATGCAATGAGATACGGAACGATGGAGGCCATGCCAGCTCTCGCCGATTTAAGGAATGCGCCGTTCGATCCGCAAGCGTCGGTTCATGTCTCCGGCGCCAGAGCAACGACAAGAAAATATAGGATGCTTCCATTTACTTAGTTGGCTCATCCTGTTATAATTCCTTACACGTTTTGCTCAGGGCGCACAGCCTGCGTCAGAAATCCTGTGTGGCCGAGCGTGAAGAAGGAGAAGCAGCCGATGAGAACCGTGAGAGCGCACACCCTGAGCCGGCCCAGAAAGAAAACCCGTGATCTCGGTCCTCCACCTCGACGCAAGCGTCCCGAGGCCCTGACCAACCGTGAACAGGAGATCCTCCAGCTCATCTGGGGCGGTTTCAAGAATAAGGAGGTCGCTCAACGCCTCAAGATCAGCGTGAAGACCGTCGAGGCCCACCGAGCCAACATGATGAAGAAGATCCGAGTTTCCAACACGGCCCAACTTCTGAAAGCCGCGATCCAGGGAGGTATGCTCGAGGTCCGCTAGCCAAATCAGCAGAGTTCACCCCGCCCGTTGCCGAACCACTTCGTACAGAACGATCGCCGCCGCAGCTGACACGTTCAGGGATGCCACCTGTCCTCGCATAGGGATACGAGCCCGGTCGTCACATTTCTCTATGACACCAGGCCTGATGCCTTGACCTTCCCCGCCGAAGACCAGTGCGACAGGCCCCCGCAGATCCAGGGCTGTATAGGGTTTGGACGCCACGAGATCCACTGCATAGACCCAGAGCCCAGCCGCCTGCAGCCCCTCAATCAGTCGAGATACATTCTGCGCGCGCCCGACCCTCAGGTGCTCTAGCGCCCCGGCAGAAGCCTTCGCGACCGTTCCCGTCAGCCCCACCGAACGACGATCTGGAACAAAGACCCCATGGGCACCAGCCGCCTCAGCGGTTCGAAGAACGGCACCTAGGTTGTGCGGGTCTTCGATTCCGTCCAGGATCACCACCAAGGGGGGCTCGTTGCGCGTATGCGCGTAGTCCAGAATTTCGTCCTGATCCGCGTAGGCTTTTGCTGCAACCAGCCCGATGACACCCTGATGCTTGCCGTCCGGAACCAGCCGATCCAGAACCGGACGCGGCTCGAGATGGACCGGGATCTTCGCTGATCGAGCCAATCTGACCAGATCCGCAAACTGACGATCTTGCCGGATGACCAAAATCCGCAAGAGCGAGCGCGTACCAGCTCGGAGGGCTTCCCGTACCGCATGGAGTCCATACAGGAGCTCGTGGGAATTACCGCTTCCAGCGACTGGTGCCATCCGGTCGATCCTCGATCGTAATACCGAATGAGGCAAGTTCCGCTCGGATCTCATCGGCCCTCTTAAAATCCTTTCGGCGTCGAGCTTCATTCCGTTCGTCTACCTTCCGTTGGATCTCTTTCTCTTCATCAATCAACGGTAATGGCGGCTCTGTGATCGTAACTCCGGATGTCGGGCGCCATTCCTTCGGTTGCGACGGGAAGCTCGTCTGCATGCCCTGGCCCATCCAACCGGTTGGCACGTTAAATTCCCAGTCCTTCACCCTTATCTGGAAAAGCCCAAACACAGTGCCGTGCTTTCGAAAGGCCTTGACCGTTCTCTCTCGCACCTGCCGTGACAATCCGCTTTCAGGCAATCTATTTATTTCCCCTCGCAAGCGATGGAGTGCTGCAATAGCCGCGGGCGTGTTGAAGTCATCATCCATTGCTTGACAGAAACCGTTCTTCAACTCCTCGATGACTTGTTTCACCCTTACATCTACATCACTCGTTGTGGTCTCAACCGATGATTCCCGAAGCCGCTTGAATAAATCGTAGAAACCATCCAGTGCACTCTTGGCTTCCTGCAAACCGACATCTGAAAAATCCAACGGACTTCTGTAATGGGTGGTCAACAGAAAATACCGAAGCGCTTCTGCAGTCAATCGATCACGTTTGCGCTCATCATTGGTGCGCCATTTCCTATTCCATTTTTCAAAAATCTCCCGGATCGTGAAGAAATTCCCCAGTGACTTGGACATCTTCTCTTGATTGATCTGCACGAATCCGTTGTGCACCCAATACCGGGCGAACTCCTTCCCGGTCGCCGCACAGGACTGGGCGATCTCGTTCTCGTGGTGGGGGAAGATCAGGTCCATGCCTCCACCGTGAATATCAAAGGTCTTGCCGAGAAGCTCCATCGACATGGCCGAACACTCAATGTGCCAGCCGGGCCTGCCCCGTCCCCAGGGACTGTCCCACGCCGGCTCACCAGCTTTGGACGACTTCCACAGAGCAAAGTCCATAGGATCTCGCTTACGCTCGTCCACCTCTACGCGCGCCCCGGCCAGAAGGTCTTCCGTCTTTCGTTTCGACAGACGCCCATAGGCTGGATACGTCTTCACTTCATAATAGATATCACCATTCAATCGGTACGCGTGTCCCTTCTTAATCAAGGTTTTGATCAGTCGGATGATGTCGGGAATGTGCTCTGTGGCCTTGGGTTCGACGTCGGCCGGAGCAACTCCGAGTCGCTTCATATCCTCCTGGTAAGCGAGAAGATATTTCTCTGCAATTTCTGCCGAGGTTTTCCCTTCTTCCGAGGCTCGTTTGATGATCTTGTCGTCCACGTCCGTGAAGTTTCTGACGTACTTGACGGCATATCCACTGAACTGCAGGTAGTTTCGGATAACGTCAAAGACAAGCGCGCTTCTGGCATGGCCAAGGTGAGAATAATCGTAGACCGTCACCCCGCAGGCATACATCCTGACTCTCTTCGGCTTCAGGGGCTTAAAGACTTCCTTCTGACCAGACAGCGTGTTGTAGATTTTCAGCATGACGGCGGACCCGATTCCACATCAGCCTGACGACGCCGCGGCCAGTGCGACCACAGGAAATAGGCGACGGCCATGACAAGCAGGACTCCGATGACGAGATCGAGCTGGTGGAAATACTCCCGGAACTGATCCCACCGTTCACCGGTTTTAAGCCCGATGTATGCCAGCATATAACACCACGGCACCGAGCCTACAAAGGTATAGCCCACGAAACGGGGAAAATGCATGCGGGCGATCCCGGCCGGGAGCGAGATGAAGGTCCGCACCACGGGCAACATACGGCTGATCAGTACCGCTGCTTCACCGTACTTCGCGAACCACCGATCAGCGAGTTCCAGGTCCCGACGGGAAACCAGCAGATAGAGCCCGTACCGCTCTACGAACGGGCGTCCACCCCAGACCCCTGCGTAATAGGCCACCACGGAGCCAATCACATTCCCCACCGCTCCGGCGAGCGTCACGCCCCACATCGAGAACTGCCCCGTCGAGACAAGATAGCCGGAAAACGGCATGATGATCTCGCTCGGAAGCGGGATGCAGGCGCTCTCGATCGCCATGGTAATGAGAATCCCGGCATAACCGAACCGCGCAATTGCCGCAACGATGAAGCGGCTAAGTTCGGTGACGATCTGCTCAATAAGGCTGGCCATGATGGTGGTGTGCCTGAATTATGCGCGCTGTGTGGTCTTTGAACCGGACACGCGTCGGCGCCCTTCGATTATCGCTTCCCAGCTCCGCAACTGTTCCATCGCCGCATAGTGGGTGATGTCCAGGTGAATCGGCGTGATGGATACCATTCCGCGTCTGACTGCCTCGTGGTCGGAATTGTTTTGCCGGTTCCAGGCGACGCGGGTGCCCGCAATCCAATAGTACTTGCGTCCATGAGGATCCACTTTTTCGACGATCGGATCTTCGAACCGGCGTCGGCTCAGACACGTGATCTTGACTCCTCTAATGGAGCCACGGGGACGATCCGGCACATTCACGTTCAACAGCAGTTCTTCCGGCAAGCCGTACCGGAGAACCGCCCTGGCGACACGCACGGCATAATCCGCCGCCACCTCAAACCGAAAAACGCGATCCCCTTCCTGGGATACCGCGATCGAGGGCACGCCCAGGATCGTCCCCTCCAGCGCGGCCGAGACGGTGCCTGAATAGGTCACATCATCTCCCAGGTTCACGCCTCTGTTGATCCCCGACACCACCAGCGCGGGTGAGATCCGCAGCAGTTTCTTAATGGCCAGATTTACGCAGTCAGTTGGCGTTCCGTTGATCGAGTACACGCGCTTGTCAAGGCGGTTGACTCGGAGCGGTTTATGGAGCGTGAGGGCATGGCCCACGGCAGTCCGCTCGCGGTCAGGCGCTACCACATAGACATCCCCCAGTTTTCTCATCGCCGCGGCCAGTGCGTGCAGCCCCGGCGAGGTCACCCCGTCGTCATTGGTCACGAGAATCGTCACTCAGGTATCAGGAACAAAAAAAGCTGCGCATGGCAGCTTTTCATCGCAGCACCGGTTCACCAGCAGGCTGCTATCCGTGGTTCTTGCCTTCCACTGCAGAATCGAGGATCACGCCCACACCGTCTGTGAGGATGACACACTCACCCTCTACAGAGGTCCACATCTTCCCTCATCGTTCATGGTCGGGGCGAGCCGATTTGAACGGCCGACCACTCGCACCCCAAGCGAGTGCGCTACCAGGCTGCGCTACGCCCCGACCGCACCGAGCTTCCTGTTCAACCCACCCCTGCTCTTGTGACAACCATCACGAGACAATGCTTCAACGCTAGTAGGACTCAAGAATTCTCAGAATGGCTTGCAGGTCTCCCCTCATCCGCTTGGCCAGTTCACGCGGGCGCATCTGCTTGCTCCCATGTCGTCCTCGCCGAGCCCAGAAGCGCTTGACTCCGGCGATCGTATAGCCTTCTTCGTACAGCATGCGCTTGATCTCAAGGACTGTTTCGATGTCCCGTTGGACGTACAGACGCTGTCGGCCTCGACTTTTCCGCGGTTTCAAGAAACCGAACTCAGACTCCCAGAAACGCAAGACATAGGCAGGAAGTTTGGCGATTCCACTGACTTCTCCAATCTTGTAAAAAACTTTGCTGCCCAGCTTGGGCTCAGCCGCCATCACCGCCCCTCGTGGCTTGCTCGGCGAAACGTTCAATAGCCCTTAGGGGTTGACGTACTTTTTGAAGACCTGGCTCGGACGGAAGGTGACCACCCGACGTGGGGTGATCCCGATCTCCTGACCGGTTCGAGGATTTCTTCCTTTCCTCGCTCCCTTACTCCGAACCATGAAATTCCCGAATCCGGCGATCTTGACCGGCTCTCCCTTTTGGAGGACCGACTTCAGAAGGTCCAGAATAAATTCCACAATATCTGACGCCTCCTTTTTGGAGACCCCGACCTTCTGATAGATTTCGTTCGCAATATCTGCCTTTCTCATACTTCTCTCGCGCCTCCCCCTTGACGCCTCAGCAGGGCCCCCTTCAGGACGATCCTGTCAGCGGCACGCTTTCGATCAGATTTTGCATAAATTACGTGAGGTTACCTGTCGTGTCAAGGGAATTCCTGGTATCCCGGAATGGTGCGATTCGCCGGATCAGCGCTCGGTCGGCAGGAGCTTGTACTCAATACTATCCGCCAGAGCTTGCCAGCTTGCCTCCATAATATTTTCGGAGACACCGACGGTTCCCCATTTTTCTTTATGATCACCTGACTCAATCAGCACACGCACCTTCGAGGCGGTTCCGCGGCTGGCTGTCAAGACCCGCACCTTGTAGTCCAGCAATTTGACCTCACGGAGCTGGGGATAGAATTTCTCAAGCGCTTTCCTGAGCGCATAATCCAGCGCGTTGACCGGCCCGGCTCCGACCGCGGCTGTGTGCTCGATCGCCTCACCGACTTTGACCATCACAGTGGCCTCTGAGATGGGCGGCTCGTCGGCGCGGCGTTTTTCCACGATGACTCGAAACCCCAGCAGTTGGAACGAGGGTTGATGTCTGCCGACCGCCTTCCGCGTCAACAGCTCCAGCGACCCTTCCGCTCCCTCAAACTGATACCCCTGATTCTCGAGATCTTTGAGCGTGGCCAGCAGCTGATGGAGCTTGGGGTTGTCTTTTGACAACCGGATGCCGTAGGTTTCCACTTTCCCCAGCAGGCCGCTCCGCCCGGCGTGGTCCGAGACGAGCATGCGCTGGCGGTTGCCGACCCGTCCGGGAGTGATATGCTCGTAGGTCGCGGGATTCTTCTGCACGGCGTGGATGTGGACCCCGCCCTTGTGGGCAAACGCGGAATCACCCACGTAGGGCTGGTGCTTGTTGGGCATGAGATTCGCGATCTCCGTCACGAAATTTGACACTTCGCGCAGGCGCGCCAAGCGACGGTCCCCCAGCACCGGCCGTCCCATTTTCAGTTCCAGATTCGGAAGGATCGAGCACAGATTCGCATTTCCGCACCGCTCCCCGATCCCGTTGATAGTTCCCTGCACTTGCACGATCCCCGCCTCGATCGCGACCAATGAGTTGGCGACCGCCATCTCTGTGTCATTGTGCGCGTGAATACCCAGAGGGACGACGCACTCCCTCTTCACCACGGCACAGATCTCTCTGGTCTCCCAGGGCATCGTGCCGCCGTTGGTATCGCAGAGGATCACGCGCTCGGCACCAGCCTCAACCGCACAGCGCAGTGTCTGCAATGCATAGTCCGGATTCGCCTTGTACCCATCGAAGAAATGCTCGGCGTCATAAAAGACGCGCCGACCCTTTTCGCGCAGGAAGGAGATCGAGTCTCCGATGATTTCAAGATTCTTGTGCAACGAAATGCCCAGGGCCTCGGTCACATGGAAGCCCCAGCTTTTCCCGAACAACGTGATAGTACCCGTGTCGGCTGCCAGGAGCGCGTGGATATTCGGGTCCTTGTGGACAGGGTTACTGGCCTTTCGCGTCGAACCGAAGGCCACCACGGTGGCGTGCTTGAGCGGGACGGTCTTGATCATTCGGAAAAATTCGATATCCTTCGGATTCGCGCCAGGCCACCCGCCCTCGATATACTGCACCCCAAGCTCGTCCAATTTCTTCGCGACACTGACCTTATCATCGGCAGAAAAACTGACGTCTTCGGCCTGGGCCCCATCGCGCAGAGTGGTATCATAGACCTCCAGCCACGGTGGGGTCTTGTGGTCAGGAGCAAGGGGCGCGGAATGAGCGGTGCCCTCTGGCACAGAGCCCGCTCCCCGCCTTCTACCTTTTTTCACCTTCGGGGTCATGAGGCTGCCTCGTCCAGGCCAAACGCTGCATGCAGCGCACGCATCGCAAGCTCCAGATATTTTTCATCGATCACGCAGGAGATTTTGATCTCGGAGGTGCTGATCATCATGATATTGACGCCCTCACGGGAAAGCACCGCAAACATCCGGGCTGCCACCCCGGAATGCGAGCGCATGCCAACACCTACCAGAGACACCTTGGCAATGGCTTCCGTGACTCCCACGGACTTCGCATCGATCTCTTTGGCGACGCGCTGAACCAGAGTCACGGCCTTACCGAGATCCACGCGCGGCACGGTGAACGAAATATCGGTGAGCTCGGCCTGGCTGACGTTCTGGATGATCATATCGACGATGATGTTCGCCTCCGCGACCGGCCCGAAAATACGAGCCGCGATGCCGGGCCGGTCGGGAACCCCAATGATGGTGATTTTGGCCTGATTCCGGTCCCCCGTCACGCTGGAGACTATCACCCGTTCCATATCGGTGTCTTCTGTAGTCACGAGTGTTCCCTGCCCCTCCTTGAAACTTGATCTGACCTCCACCGGCACGCCATGCCTCGCCGCAAACTCTACCGAGCGACTCTGTAGCACCTTGGCGCCCAGGCTGGCCAGTTCCAACATCTCCTCATAGGAGACCTTGTCCAACCGCCTCGCCGACGGCACGATATTGGGATCCGCCGTATAGACCCCCTCCACATCCGTATAGATGATGCAGCGATCCGCCTTCAGCGCGGCGGCCAAGGCCACGGCGGTGAGGTCCGATCCGCCTCGCCCCAGTGTCGTCACGTCGGATCGTTCATTGATTCCTTGAAACCCGGCCACGATGGGGATGATCCCCTCGGATAACGCTTCTCTGATCCGCTCAGCCGTGACCCGGGCGATCCGCGCCTTCGTGTGTGAGCTGTCGGTGATGATGCCGACCTGACGACCAGTGAAGGACCGCGCATTGATCCCGCGTCCTCGCAAATCCATGGCGAGCAACGCGATCGCCACTCGCTCGCCGGTGGACAGCAGCATGTCCATCTCGCGTTCATCGGGACAGGGAGTCACCTCATGCGCAAGCCGCACGAGCCGGTCAGTTTCACCGCTCATGGCGGAGAGCACCACCACGAGGTCGTGTCCGGCCTGCCTGGCTTGCGCGACCCGTTCCGCGACCCGGTGAATCCGCTCTACGCTCCCGACAGAGGTGCCGCCGTATTTCTGAAGGATTAAGGCCATGCTCAGCCTCAACCGGGCATGAGGAGCCTGGCGATCAGCTTGGTGGCTTCCCTGGCTCCGGATTGAGTGGCCTCGGCATCGGCCTCGCTGAATCCCCTCTTGCTCGCCTTCTCTTTCTGAGTGCCCCCTCCATACAGCGTATAGACCGCTTGATGGCCTGCGCCGGAACTGATGCCGGCGGTTGCAGCATAGTCACAGACGAGGAGTAGACGATGCGCCCCCAGCTTGGGCAACCTATCCAGGACGGGTCCAACGATCTTCTGATCGAACTCCTCCAAGACCTTGAGCCGAGCCTTGGAATCTTTCCCCTGAACCGTCTGAGGCGGGACCTCGGCATGCACGTAGACCAGGTCCTTCTTGGTGAGCTCGTCCAGCGCCTTCTCGCCACGGCTGAGAAAATCCGTGCCGTCGGACTCGGTGAGTGATGCCGGATCGATTGCTTCCAGGCCGGCGCAGAGGGCGATCCCTCGGTGCAGATCACTGGTCGAGATGATCGTGCCGGTGATCTGATGCCGATCCGTCAGGCTCGGCAACCGCGGGGCTCGGCCCTGTCCCCACAGCCAGAGGCAATGCGCTGGCTTCAGCCCGGCGTCACGTCGCTGATCGTTGACGGGATGATCGCGCAGAATGATCAGCGAGGCTTCCATCAGTTTCCGCAAGATATCGGATCCATCACCAGTCGGCAGGTACTCGCCGATCGGCCGCCCCACGATTTCGTGGGGATTGACACAGGTTGCTCGCGCCTTCCCTCCGACCCAAACCATCAGGTGCCGATGCCCAGCACCGGGATAAAACTGGATAGTCTCGGAGCCGAGCTGCTCGTTGACCGCATCAATCAACTCACGGGCCTCTTCTGTTTCGATGCCGCCGGCAGTGGCGTCCTCCATCACCACGTGCGGCCCCAGCTTCTTGATCCCAGGCTGTTGGCCTCCTCTGCTGTGCGTGGCATTCGCCCCGAGCGTCACCATACTACACCGAAACACCACGTCATGCTCTCCCACCATGACACCCAGACCGGCAGCCTCAAAAGGGGCCGGACCCTGATAAACTTTGCGTGGGTCATAACCCAAGATCGCCAACTGCGTCACGTCGCTTCCAGCAACGGGGCCGTCGGCCGGAATCGTCACTAGGCCAAGCTCTCCCTTGCGGGCCACTGTATCCATATGAGGGATGGCCGCCGCCTGTAGCAGTGTCTTGCCACCCAGGTCCTCCCTGGGGACATCCGCCATACCAGCACCATGCAGGATGACGAACTTCACTTGTCGTCCATGCTCATAGGCTCAACAAGCGGACGACATCATCGCGGCTGGCCTTCACTGTGCGCGGCTTGCGCGAGACGCTAATGGCTGTGTCGGCATCCTTCAGCCCATGGCCGGTCAAGGTGCAGACCACCGTCTCACCGTCTTTGAGCATCCCGCTCTCGCGTAACTTGATGACCCCCGCCACTGACGCGGCAGAGGCGGGCTCGCAGAAGACCCCTTCCTCGGCCGCCACCAGTCCGTACGCCTGGAGGATCTCCTCGTCCGTGACCATGTCGATCTTGCCGGCCGACTCTTCCACCGCCTGGATAGCCGACTTCCAACTGGCGGGGTTCCCGATCCGGATTGCCGTGGCGATGGTCTGTGGGTCTTCCACCACATGACCCAGCACGATCGGAGCCGCGCCCGCCGCCTGAAACCCCATCATTCTGGGTAAGCCGGTAATCTGACCAGCGGCCCGATACTCGGTGTAGCCTCGCCAGTAGGCCGTGATGTTTCCGGCATTGCCGACCGGCAACACATGCATGGTGGGAGCGAACCCAAGCTGGTCGCAGACCTCCATCGCCGCGGTCTTCTGCCCTTCGATCCGGAACGGATTGATCGAGTTCACCAGCTCAATTTTATGAGTCGCCGCGATGTCTTTGACAATCGCGAGAGCTTGGTCGAAGTTCCCCTCGACCTGGATGACAGTCGCCTGGTGCATCATTGCCTGGGAGAGCTTGCCCATGGCGATCTTTCCAGCCGGGATGAGCACGTACACTGCCAATCCCGCCCGGGCGCCATAGGCAGCAGCAGACGCTGACGTGTTTCCAGTTGACGCACAGATCACAGCTCTTGCCCCTGACTCGAGCGTCTTGGAAATGGCCAGCGTCATCCCACGGTCTTTGAAGGAGCCGGTGGGATTCGCCCCCTCGAACTTCAGATACAGCTCGGCCCCGGGGGCGATTTTGCGGGCCAGGCGCTCGGCATGAATGAGCGGGGTATTCCCTTCGCCCAACGTCACGACAGGCGTCTTCTCCGTGACCGGCAGAAACTTGCGATACTCTTCGATGACACCGCGCCAGCGGATCATGGATGAGACACCAAGTGAATTGTGAGGGTGCGTCGAAGGGGGCACATGCATCACTCGTCATGCCCCTCGACGCGGATTAACGTGGTGGGCTCGGAAATAAAGGGCATCCGATCGATTTCCCGGAGCGAAGCCTGGACATCCCGTTCAGTCGAGGTGTGGGTCATGATCACCACCGGCACCGTCTGACCCTCTTTGCGCCCCTGTTGGAGAACCGACGAGATGCTAATCTCGTGGCGCCCCAGCACGCCCGAGATCTGGGACAACACGCCCGGGCGGTCCAGCACCATGAACCGCAGGTAATACAGCGAGACGATCTCTTCCATCCGTCGAATGCGGAGCGGGCGACGTTGATCCTGTTGAAAGGAAGCAGGCGGCACCCGGCCGGTCGCACCTGTCAGCAGATTGCGCGCGATGGCGATGACATCGCTGACCACCGCGCTGCCGGTCGGCATCGATCCGGCGCCCTGGCCATAAAGCACAATATCGCCTACCGCATCCCCAGCAAGTTGGATGGCATTGTAGATCCCTTCCACGTGCGCGACCGGCGAGGTGGATGGAATCATCGTGGGGTGGACCCTCGCTTCCACCTCACCATCAGAAAACTTGGCGATCCCAAGTAGCTTGATGGTGTATCCAAATTCCTTGGCATAGGTGATGTCAAGCGGCGTCAGGCGGGTGATACCCTCCGTATAGACCTCCTTGAAGTTGACCGGCGTGCCGTACGCCAGACTTACCATGATCGAGAGTTTGTGGGCCGAGTCAACCCCCGCCACATCAAACGTCGGATCGGCCTCGGCGTATCCAGCCCGTTGCGCTTCCGCCAGCACTTCCTTGAATCCCTGCCCTTCACTGGTCATACGGCTGAGGATATAGTTCGAGGTGCCGTTAATGATGCCGTAGATCGACAGAATCGTATTGGCTGCCAACCCTTCGGTCAGGGCACGGATGACGGGGATGCCACCTCCGACACTGGCTTCGAATCCGAGATCTACGCGGCGACGTGCGGCCGCTTCAAAGATTTCTTCCCCATGGACCGCCAGCAGCGCCTTGTTCGCTGTCACCACCTGCTTGCCTCTTGCCATCGCGTCCAGGATCACCCGCTTGGCGGCGTCATACCCCCCGATGAGCTCCAGGACGATGTCGATCGAAGGATCATCCAGGATCTGCCCCACGTCGGTCGTCAGCATGCCCGGCGGCAGCGAAACCCCACGATCCCTCGTGATATCGAGGTCCACCACTCGGACCAATTCCACTGGGACCCCCACGCGCCGCTGAATCAAGGCGCGGTTCCCCAGCAAGATTTTGGCGACCCCTGTCCCCACCGTCCCGAATCCGACCAAGCCCACTCCGATCCGGGCCTTCATCGTTTCGCTCCTTCAAGCTTCAAGGCCTTCTTGATTCCCCGAACAGCCTGCCTGATCCTGTGCTCATTTTCAACCAGCGCAAACCGCACGTGTTCGTCCCCACCGTCTCCAAACCCAATCCCAGGAGAGACCGCAACCTTCGCATCCCTGAGCAGCAGCTTCGAGAACTCCAGCGACCCCATCCCACGATACGGCGTCGGGATGCGAGCCCACACGAACATCGTCGCACGCGGCTTCTCGACAGACCAGCCGATTCGGTTGAGGCCGTTGACCAACTCATTCCGGCGCTTTTGATAGCGGAGCACCGTTTCCCTGACACAATCCTGCGGCCCATTCAGCGCGATAATACTGGCGATCTGGAGCGGCTGGAAGATGCCATAGTCAAGATAGCTTTTGATCTTGGTCAGCGCGCCCACTACCTCGCGATTTCCAACGCAGAACCCGACCCGCCAACCGGGCATATTGTAACTCTTTGAGAGGGTATAAAACTCGACGCCGATCTCCTTCGCCTCCGGAACCTGCAACAGGCTCGGGGCGCGGTAGCCGTCAAAGCACAGGTCGGCATAGGCAAGGTCGTGGATCACCATGACGTTGTGTTCCTTGGCGAATGCCACGACCTTTTTGAAAAACTCCAGATCCACGACCGCGGTGGTCGGATTATGCGGAAAGTTGATGACCAAGATCCGCGGACGCGGCTGCGTCTGGCGATAGGCCCGCATCAGGTCTTCAAAGAAATCACTCTCGGGGCTCAGCGCGATTCCACGCACCTCTCCCCCGGCAATGATCACGCTATACATGTGAATGGGATAAGTCGGCGTGGGCGCCAGCACCACATCACCGGGACCGATCATGGCAAGCGCGAGATGCGCGATTCCTTCCTTCGACCCGATGGTGACGATCGCCTCAGTCTCTGGATCCAGGTCCACATCGTATCGGCGCTTGTACCAGCCGGTGATCGCGTGACGGAGCTTGGTGATCCCGCGCGATGCCGAGTAGCGATGGTTCTTGCCGTTCTTGACGGCTTCGACGAGCTTATCAACGACATGGCCTGGGGTCGGCTGATCGGGATTCCCCATGCCGAAATCAATGATGTCTTCGCCCCGATGTCGGGCCTCCAGCTTGAGAGCCTGGACTTGGGCAAACACGTAGGGCGGGAGCCGTTTTATTCGGTAAAACCCTTCCACTGTTTCCCCACCTCACGCCCCACCAGACTCGTCTGATCGCCCGGATTCCCGCCCATTTGGGCGAAACGTGCCTCATTCTAATGCAGCTGTCCAAATCAGTCAATTTTAATCGGGTGTTGGGAGAGTTTCGCTTTCCGTAGCCGTCCTCGCGCAGGGCCAGTGAACACATTCCATTTGACCAAGATGAGGCGCCGCATACGTCAAGCAATGGTTCCCCGGTATGCAGAGACGGCGTCAGGGAGTCGTTTGTTCGGTACTTGGCAAGCCCATACCACTTGCTAGCCTCCTCTTTTTTTGCAATAATGCGCTAACCTTTTGCAAACCAAAGCAGAATCCCCATAGCCCAGGGTCGCCTGCGGCCATGGGACCCCGGGAGGACATGTGGCTCGATTGGGAGTCAATATTGACCATGTGGCTACGCTCCGGCAAGCCAGGGGAGGGAAGGAGCCGGACCCTCTGGCCGCTGCCGTACTGGTTGAACTGGCCGGGGCAGATGGCCTGGTCGTCCATCTTCGAGAGGACCGCCGCCACATCCAGGATCGCGACCTCGCCCTGTTGCGTGAGATTGTACAGACCAAGCTTGACCTAGAGATTGGAGCAGAAGAGTCAATGGCCAAGATCGCCCTGAGCATCAAACCGCACTTCGTGACCCTGGTGCCGGAACGTCGCCAGGAGCTGACCACCGAGGGAGGCCTGGAGGTGGCCGGTCAGCAGGAACGGATTCAACGCATTGTGGATCTTCTGCATGACAGCGGCATTCCTGTGAGCCTGTTTGTCGAGCCAGACTTGAACCAGATCAAGGCAGCTCATAAGGTGAGCGCAGACTTTGTCGAACTCCACACCGGTCGCTACGCGAATGCCCGCCGTTCGAAAGAAGAAGACGCCGAGTTCGAAGCCATCGCACAGGCCGCCAAGCTGGCCTACAAAGTGGGTATGGGGGTCAACGCCGGACACGGTCTCACCTACCGCAATGTCCGGCGCTTGACGAAGATCCCCGAAATCGTGGAATTCAACATCGGGCACAGCATCATCGCGAGGGCTGTTCTAGTCGGTCTCGAGCGGGCCGTGCGGGAGATGAAGCAACTGGTGAGCTAACCCCCCGACATTCACACGACGACCGCCGTTCCGCTCAGCAAGCCCAGGACCGTGCACCGGCCTTACGGAACATGAAGATTGTCGGCATCGGCCTTGATCTCGTCAAGATTGCCCGCATCCGCAGTCTCACGGAGCGGTGGCAAGAGCGCTTCCTGCAGCGCCTCTACACAGACGCGGAACGCCAGTATTGCTTCAGGCTGGCATCCCCCTATGCTTCCTTGGCTGGACGGTTTGCGGCGAAGGAAGCGGTTCTGAAAGCGCTTGGCACCGGCTGGTCCGGCGGCATACGGTGGGTAGAAATTCAAGTGCTCAACGACCCCACCGGCAGGCCGGTGGCCACAGCGAACGGTCGTGTTGGAGCCTTGCTTCACGAGGCCGGCGTGACCGGAATCCACGTCAGCTTGTCGCATGATGCCGACTACGCGATCGCCGAGGCAATCCTCACAACAGATCGCTAACAGCGAATAACGAACGGCCAATCCCTTCCCTTATGAAGATCGTGACCGCCGCGCAGATGCAAGCCCTCGATCGCCGCGCCATCACGGAGGGCCACATCCCGAGCCTCACCCTGATGGCCCATGCTGGCGCCAGCGTCGTCGCCGCCATGGAACAGACATTCGGCTCCTTGGCCGGTAAGACGGTGGCGGTCCTTTGCGGCAAGGGACATAACGGAGGGGACGGGTTCGTGGTCGCACGACTGCTGAAGCGGAAACGGGCCAGGGTTCAGGTGCTGCTCATGACCCGACCGGCGGACCTGGCTGGTGATGCCAAGACGATGCATCGTCGATTTGTGAGCGCCTGCGGCGCATCGGCCATCCACGCCTGTCCGTCCAGCGTCAAACTTCAGCTGCTGCTTGGGAACAGCGATCTGCTCGTGGATGCTCTTCTCGGGACCGGACTCTCTGCCCCGATCACCGGACCGTACCGCACCGCAATCGACTGCATCAATGGCGCGGATCGACCGGTGACCGCGGTTGATCTCCCGTCAGGCATTCACGCCGACACCGGAGCGGTGCTTGGCACAGCCGTCCTGGCCACGCTGACGGTCACGTTTGCGCTCCCCAAACTCGGCTTGTATGTTGGTCCCGGCATCGATCACGCCGGGACAATCCACATCGCCGACATCGGCATTCCGGCATCGTATGCGGAGGCCGTCGACAGTCGAATCTCGCTGATCACCGGGGACGAAACTCACCGTCTCCTCCCTGTCCGACTCCCATCCGGACATAAGGGCACCTATGGGCACGTCGGGCTCATCGCCGGATCGGTGGGGAAAACCGGCGCAGCCGCCCTCGCCGCGAGAGCGGCGCTTCGGGTGGGAGCTGGCCTGGTGACAGTCGCGACGCCAGCGAGCGTAAACGACACCCTCGAGGCCAAGCTGTTGGAAGCGATGACCGTTCCCATGCCTGAAACGACGGCACGAACCCTGGCGCGGTCCGGACTTGATCTTCTCGTCACGTTTGCGAATGCCCGAAGTGCCGTCGCGATCGGTCCAGGCTTGACCACTCATCCGGAAACCGTCGAATTGATCCAGGCGCTGATCACGCGGCTGGAGAAGCCTTGCGTACTGGACGCGGACGCGCTGAATGCACTCGCAGGACGCCCTGCCTTGCTTGCGGAGTGCAAGACCCCGCTTATTCTGACCCCGCACCCGGGCGAAATGGCTCGGCTGGAAGAGCAGGCGACACCTGAGTCGGTCAATGCCGATCGCATCGGAACTGCCAGACGTTTTGCCCAGCAACGCGGGGTCATTCTGGTCTTAAAGGGAGCTCGCACGGTCGTGGCTCATCCAAACGGACAGGTGGCGATCTGTCCGACTGGCAATCCCGGCATGGCCACTGCCGGAACCGGCGACGCCCTCACCGGGGTCATCGTCGGTCTGTTGGCTCAGGGTTTGAACGTGTGGGGCGCAGCCCGTGCCGGCACCTATTTCCACGGTCTAGCGGGCGATCTAGCGGCAGCGTCCTTGGGACCCGCAGGTATGACCGCGGGAGACTTGATCGAGCAAATTCCCCATGCCCTCACGCAGACGCTCTCTCCCCTTGCGGGCTAAAGGGCAAGGGGGGGCCGGTCCCAGCCTTCCACGACCTCGATCCCGACGCTCGTCCGTCGGAAACGGAGCTGTGTCAGAGCCCTACGAATGGCGCAGTCAGCTTCGGTCGGCGACCGACACTGAGCAGCTCGGGCGCTTCATCGGTCAGTCATTGCGAGGAGGAGAAGTGTTAGCGCTGTACGGAGAACTGGGGACGGGAAAGACCACCCTCGTGCGGGGCATCGCAACAGGACTTGGGGTGCCTTCGCATATCGTGAACAGTCCCACGTTCGTCCTGATCCATGAGTATCAAGGTCGTGTCCCCTTTGCGCACGCGGATCTCTACCGCATCCAGGCCCAGCCTGAACTGCAGCACATCGGCCTCTCGGACTACCTGGACGGTCAGACTGTGGTGGCGATCGAGTGGGCCGACAAGGGCCTCTTCGAGTTGCCGGATGATCGCTTGGAGGTGCATCTGAGCCACCGGAGCGCACGCACTAGGCAGGTTGTCCTCAGGGCCAGGGGAACCGCGATGCGAGGCCTGTTGGATCGTGTGTTACGGCGATGCGGGGCCCTCAAGGCTGTCACCAGCCGTCAACAAGCGCGGCTTCTACGATGAAGATCGTGTGGGCGCCCTGGCGCATGGCCTACATCAAGAACGCCAGGAAACCGAGAGGATGTATCTTCTGCTCGAAAGTGCGGGAACGACGGGACTCGGTGAACCTCCTGCTCCACCGAGGGCAGCATGCCTTTGTCATGATGAACCTCTTCCCTTACAACAGCGGCCATCTGATGGTCGCCCCCTACGCGCACGTCAAGAGTTTGGAAGTGCTGTCCGCCGATAGCGCCCTGGATCTGATCCGGATGACGAACCTTTCTCTTCGGGTGCTACGGGCGGAGATCCGGCCGGAAGGGTTTAACGTCGGGATGAACCTCGGGCGCGTGAGCGGAGCCGGTATCGAGGGCCATGTGCACCTGCATATTGTTCCTCGCTGGAACGGAGACACAAATTTCATGCCGCTGTTTTCCGAGACTCGGGTCATCCCCGAGCATCTCCGCGCGACCTACCGAAAACTGCGCGCCGGATTCCGCCTGGCCCTCCAAGAAAAGGGAACACTGAGACAGGGTCCCGGACGGGACCTGAAGCGGGTACACCCACGGCTATGATCAGGCTCATCCTGGTTGGCATCTTGTTGTTGCTTTCTCTGACCTTCTTTCTCCAAAACCAGGAGCAAGAGGTCACCCTCCGGTATTTCTTCGGACTGGCCGCGGCCACAACGTACATTTACAAGCCGATCCTCAGCGCCTTTGCCATCGGTCTGCTCGTGGCCTCCATCCTTTTGTTTCCACCCTGGATCAGAGGACGAATTGAACTCAGGCGAAAGACAAGAGCACTGCAGGAGGCGGAGGCTGATCTTGAACGGCTCCGGCAGTCGATGGGGAAGGTACTGCATACGCCCGCCAAGCAGGGGACGCGTGAGATCGCCGAGGAGCTTCAGGATGAATGAAGCCGATCTGACGCCTTTGATGCGCCAGTACTGGGACATCAAGCGTGCCTACCAGGACGCGATCCTGTTCTTCCGCGTAGGCGACTTTTATGAAATGTTCTACAAGGATGCGGAGGAGGCATCTCAACTCCTGAGCATTGCCTTGACTTCCCGGGACAAAGCCCGCGCGGAGCCAGTCCCGCTGTGCGGTGTCCCGTACCACGCCGCAACCGGATACATCGCCAAGCTCCTCAAGGCCGGACGGACGGTGGCCCTGTGCGAGCAGGTGGAAGACCCCCAGCTCGCCAAGGGGCTGGTTCGGCGCGAGGTGGTCCGCCTCTACACGCCTGGGACGCTCATCGACAGCGAACTGCTCCCAACGACGGAGTCGAATTTTCTCGCGGCGGTCGTCGCCTCCTCCCGCCCCTCGCCGCAATCCGACCGTTCCCCCGTTCTGGGGCTCGCGGCTCTTGACCTCTCCACCGGCGAATTCTGGGTCACGGAGTTCCAGGGTGACCGGGCGCAGGCCGACCTTCAGGATGAGTTGGCCCGGCTGGAGCCGCGGGAATTGCTGTACCCGATGACTCTTCAGGTCCAGATGCAGCCGGCATTCGACCGGTTGAAGGGCCTTCGCCTGTGCGCGCAGGAGCCTGTCTGCTTCGAGCTTTCGTCGGCTGAGCACAGCTTGCGGAAACAGTTCGGAGTGGACTCTCTCGACGGATTCGGTTGCCGGGGACTGAGTCTCGGCCTGCAGGCAGCTGGGGCCGTGATGCGATACCTCCGTGAGACTCAGCCGACCGCCTGTCTGGATCATGTGCGCCGATTGCAGGTTCGGCATTCCAGTCACGAGATGCATCTCGACAGTATCACCATTCGCAACCTGGAACTGATCAGACCGCTGGTGGATACCTATGTGCCCAACGATCAGAAACAACCCACCCTGCTTTCGGTGCTCAACCGAACTGTCACGGTCATGGGAAGCCGCTTGATGCGAGATTGGATCATCCGGCCACTGGTGAAGCTTGCCCCCATCCATGCTCGTCTGGATGCGGTGACCGAGTTGATCGAACAGCTCCGGGGCCGCACTGGCATTCGGACCGCGCTCAGAACGGTCCAGGATATCGCACGGCTGAGCAGCAGGGTTTCCCTTGGAGCGGCGAATCCGCGCGATGTGCTGGCGTTGAAGCAGTCGGTTGCGGCCCTCCCTGAGATCCGGACGCACGTGGCGTCCCTCCGCTCTTCGCTGCTCCAAGACCTGGCTCGATCGTGGGACGATTTGGCCGACCTTCACGAGCTGGTCGAACGCGCGATTCTTCCGGACGCGCCGGCTTCAAGCAGAGACGGCGGAATGATCAAGAACGGCTACCACCCTCCTCTGGACGAACTGCGCAAGGCGTGCCGAGAAGGGAAAGGCTGGATCGCCGGGCTGGAAGCTCGCGAACGGGAACGCACCGGTATCGAATCATTGAAGGTGCGATTCAATCAAGTCTTCGGCTATTACATCGAAGTGACCAAGGCGAACTTGACTCGTGTCCCTGATCATTATGTTCGCAAGCAGACGCTCGTCAACGCCGAACGATTCACGACCGCCGAACTCAAGGAATTGGAAGAGAAGGTGACTGGCGCTGAGCTGAAACTCACCACGCTCGAACAGGAACTCTTTGAGGAGGTCCGCGCAAAATTGGCACAAGAGACGCCACGCCTCCAGGTGATGGCATCCGTGATCGCGGTGCTGGACGTGCTGACGGCCCTGGCGGAAACAGCGGCCATCAACCAGTATGTCCGCCCCGACGTCGATGAGGGAGGAACGATCCGAATCACCGAGGGTCGGCATCCGGTGGTGGAACGGCTGGCCCTCTCGGGGGGATTCATTCCCAACGACACCTTGCTGGACCTCGAGACCAACCGGCTCTTGATCATCACCGGGCCGAACATGGCCGGGAAGAGCACCTACCTCCGACAGGTCGCGCTGATCGCACTGATGGCCCAAATGGGCAGTTTTGTTCCGGCCCGGGTGGCCAGCGTCGGTCTGGTGGACCGGATCTTCACGCGTGTCGGCGCGTCCGACAACCTGGCGGGCGGGCAGAGCACGTTCATGGTGGAAATGACGGAGACCGCGCAAATCCTGAACTGTGCGACCACCCGTAGCTTGATCCTGCTGGATGAGATCGGACGCGGGACCAGTACCTATGATGGACTCAGCATCGCCTGGGCTGTGGCGGAATATATCCAGGATCAACGCCACCTGGGCGCACGGACGCTCTTTGCCACCCATTACCATGAGATGACTCAACTGGCCGCGCTGCGGGAGGGCGTGAAAAATTACTCGGTCTCAGTCCGAGAGCGAGATGGGGAAGTGCTGTTCCTGAGGAAAATTGTGCAGGGAGGAGCAGACCGAAGCTATGGGATTTATGTGGCCAGGCTGGCCGGTCTTCCGGCTCCCGTGATCACCCGTGCGGGGGAGGTCCTGGCTCAACTGGAGCGTCCGGCCACAGGCGTCCTTTCTGACCAGGCCCTAGAAAACGAGACCCTTGGCTCGGATCGCTCTCTCCCACAGCCGCACCCGATCATCGAAGAGGTGCGGCAGATGGATCTGTTCTCCATGACTCCGCTGGAAGCGCTGAACCGTCTGGCCGAGCTTCAACGACGGTTGGAGGATGAGAAGTCAGAGAAATAAAAAGGGGTGCCATGCTGTTCGCATGGCACCCCTTCACTCCAACTCTCTCCAACCCTTACAGAGACCCTACTTGCCGATCGTGTCTTCGTTCGCGCTCCAGGGAGTTAAGCCAGAAGCAGCAACCTTTCCGCCTGGTAACAACACATCATATTGCATGGACGTCGCATCTCTACCCTTCGGTGACGTATTGAGCTGCCGCTTAGCTTCATAGCAGGCCTTATCGAAATCGCTCTTTGCCTGCTGACACTCCTTGGTCATCAAGGCCCTGATACTCCGTGGCTTGGCCGGGTCTCCGGCGATCTCCGGCAGCTTCTTCACTGAGGTGATCACGCGCTTGTTCTGCTCCACCTCCTGAGCCACGAACTCGATCAAGGTGGTCGCCGAGGCGGGCGGCACTTCTTTCGCCGCCGCCGGTCCAGCGTGGAGCCGCCCCATGGATTTCAGTTCCTCCCAAACCTTCTTGTCGGCGGCATAGAACTTCAGGTTCTTCCCCGGTTGCATCTTCTGCCAGTAGTAGCCACTTTCCGCGTTGCCACCCAGCACCGCAGTATTAATCCACACCGCCTCATCATAGGGATCGAGGATGATGACTCGGCCGGTCAGCGTGGTCGGCTTGCTCATGTCACCCCACTCGAACCGCTCCTGGAACGCCTCGATGGCCAGTGCGGTCGTAGTCAACCCCACGACCAAGACCATGGCGGCGACAAATACCCAGCCTTTTCCATGAACTCTCATAAATGCCTCCCCTTCACGTAACCAGTTTATAAAGACATTACGGTCAGGCCGGAACAAGGAATCGGTCAACCACCCTAATCCTTTTTCAGGGGCTTGAACCCGGTGATCGTTCGCCCATCAAGCGTCACTTCCATCGCGACCAGGTCTTGGGACGCCTTGATGATCTGGTCCATGAGCGCCTTGTCCTTTACGCTGAGGCGGACGGTCGTTTGAGCATGGTACCAGCCGGCGTAGGGATTGTTCTTTTCGGTTCCTCCGACAAAGCCCCATGCGCAGCACACGAACAGCGGATCCGGAGGCCGCACGTCCAGATCGGACGACGACCGGCCGGCTGGGGTTCCTGAGGCTGGTTCACCGGTGTTCCAGTACTGAATACCAAACAGAAGCTCCTGATCCGGATTGTCCGCCCATTGCGACCAGACGCGACCCTTCAGAGTCTTTACGGCCGTTCCCTTCAAGGGAATATTCCCCAGCGTGGTGACACCTTCAGGGGCTGGCGCAGCGGCGGGACCTGCAGCGGCAGGCCCAGTGGCGGGACCTTTAGCGGCTGGCTCATCTGCGGCGGCGACAAAACCGGCCGTCAGGAGGCCGGCAACAACGAAGATTGCAACTGCGGCTATGACAAAGAGCCTATTCATTCCTCGCACCTCCCTACCTTGAGCATCAAGACCTTTGGATGAACATCCGCTTAAGAGAGCAACACGATACGATCAACTAGATAAGGAAAATTTCGCGTGAGGAAGAAACTCTTTTGCACCTCCTTTCCTCCCACAGTGAATCCTTTTTCACTGCTCGATTCGATCAGAGGCACGGGCAGTTTAGAGAGACAGGGAGCCATCCTACTCAATCGCCCATTAGGTTGTCAAGGGGATATTTCCCCCAGGCTTACCTCCCTCAGATGAAGAAAATCTTTTATTGAACAATGGCTTGTGCGCTGATTTGCCGAGACCGGACGTTCAATGCAGCGCAGAAGAGATGGAGCGAGCCGAGACTGGTCCGAGTGCCGTCACCGACAAGCAATTCAGATCGAAGAGTTCGCGACTGAGCGACAGCAGATGATCCGCTGACACCTGGTCGATCTCAGCGATGATCTCCGCAAGAGACGAATGTCGCCCTTGGTATAGCTCATCCTTCGCAAGCTTGCTCATGCGACTGTGCGAACTCTCAAGGCCGAGCATCAGGCCGCCCTTCATCTGGTTCTTGGCTCGTTCCAGTTCCTTCCGGTCCACGCCCTCAGTGCGCAATTTCCGAATCTCTCGGCAGATCAACTCGACGACCCGCGGCGCTTCACGAGCTCTCGTTGCTGCATAGACCGTCAGGGTCCCGACGTCGGAGAAGGTGGACAGGTACGAGTAGATGGAATAGGTCAGACCTCGCTTCTCCCGGACCTCTTGGAACAAGCGAGAGCTGACGCTTCCGCCGAGCAGGACGTTCAGAGCGTGGGCTGCGTATCGGTCCTTGCGACCGGCCGGAACTCCTTTGAGCCCCAGACACAGGTGAACCTGCTCAAGCGGCTTCCGCCGCACCGTCAGCCCTCCAGCCACTTTCGGGGGCCACCGGTCCAGCTTGGGCCGGCTTCCGCGTTCGAAGGAGCCGAAGGTGGACTCCAGCAACGGCATCAATTCCTTCACACGAAAATTTCCAGCCACGGCCACGACGGTCTGAAAAGGATCATAGTGGTCACGGATGTAGCGCAGGAGCTGTCCCCGGCGCAATCCCTTGATCGTGACCGCATTGCCCAGGATGGGCCGACCAAGCGGGTGCCGCGCGAGCGTCTGCTCGGTATGGAGGTCTTGCACCAGATCCTCGGGATCGTCCTCAACCATCCGAATTTCTTCCAGAACCACCTGCTTTTCCTTTTCGACTTCCTTGGCGTCGAACTTCGAGTGATGAAAGAGATCCGCGAGCAAGCCAACGGCCGGCTGCAACTGCTGGTCCAGCACCTTGGCATAGAAGGTCGTCGTTTCACGGCTGGTGAAGGCGTTCATCTCCCCGCCCAGCCCGTCTATCTCACGGGAGATCTGAGTGGCCGAGCGATTCCTGGTCCCCTTGAAAAACATATGTTCGATAAAGTGGGACAGGCCCTCCTCTCCG
>Ga0209861_1000013_pt1 | contig 20984 bp, 21 predicted proteins | sample GWRWS2_30_40_FD_187245 | JGI IMG/M metagenome (GOLD analysis project Ga0209861, IMG submission 187245) | Riverbed sediment microbial communities from areas with vegetation nearby in Columbia River, Washington, USA - GW-RW S2_30_40 (SPAdes)... | ecosystem: Environmental > Aquatic > Freshwater >...
GTGAGCGTCTCACGAACCTTGGCGCCGCGGAAGCCGTTGTCGAGGACCTTGTGAAAAAACCTCAAGAGATCCGCCAGGTCCAGCCAGAATCCACAATTGAGGCATCGCGCATACAGACGACGATTGACCAGCGTGTAGTGCCGTTCAACCATCATGAATCCTTTGCACTTCAGGCAATGCATACCGGTGTCGATTCAGTGGCCCCCACCTGCACCTGCCTCATTGGGGTTTCTCCGAACTCGTGAACGCCTGCGTGGCTTCTACCGCAAGCCTCCTGGTGCTGTCAAGCGGATTGTGCCGCCTCAACGAAGGCGGACCATGATCAAGGCCAAACAGCCGGCCAACAGGCCTCCGCCCAGGATCGTGATCGCAAAACTCAAGAACGCGCTCGCGCTGCCGGCTGGGTGGGTTCCGTACAGGAGATCCCGAACTCCTCCCTGCACCATCAGCACTGAGAGGGTTGTCAGAGATCCCATGCCAAACCACCAGATAAACGTTCTCACCAGCCTCCACCCCTCGCCTGCAGCCAGGACCCACGAGCACGGCAACGGCCGCACGCAGCCTACTGGCAATCTAGCCGACCATCTGAGCACAGTCAAGGACGAGGGACTAATCACGCAGGGCCTGTCGGCACCGGCGGTACAGTCGGGACGGTGAGACAACGGTGAGAGCTGGATCACGACGCAGCTGGCGCCGCTTGAGGAGCGTGGGATTTGAGTCCTCTGTGTAGAAAGATGGAGACACTGCCGGCTCCGTTGTTTGCGGTGACCAATCCCGGTTCTTCCTCTGCCCGTTTGGTGGTGAGGCTGAGCGTGGCGATGGCAAAAGGTCCGCCTTTCGTCTTGTAGTTCTTTGGCGGATATTGAAACGTGCCGTCCCCGCGTCCATAGAGAATCGACAAGTCGTTGGATTGGATGTTGACAATCGCGACGTCGGCAAATTCGTCGCCATTGAAGTCCCTGGCCAACCCGTAGACCGGACCAGCGTCCGCACCGGCTTCCTTTCCCTTTTGGAAGGTGCCGTTGCCGTTTCCAAGGAAAATGGTAAACGTATCCATTTCTCCGTTGATGACCAAGAGGTCGGTCATTCGGTCATTATTGAAGTCGGCAAACCCGACGGCCAGCGGCCGCTTGCCGGTTCGGTAGTCGGTCGGGTTCTGGAACGTGCCATCGCCGTTCCCCAACCAGATCGAGACGGCGCTGCTCATGGGGCCCCCATTGGAGACCGCCAGATCCAGCTTCCCGTCCTGGTTCAGATCAGCGACGGCCAGCGAGGTTGGTGTGTCGCCATGTTCATATTGGGGACCCTCCGAAAACGAGCCGTCTCCATGACCCAGCAGGACTTTCACCTTGTCGTTGCGCAACGCAACGACAAGGTCCGGCTTCTGATCCCCGTTCAAATCGCCGCTGGCGATGGACACGGGAGTCCTGTGAATCGTATAGCGCTGTCCTGCTCCAAACGCTCCGTTCGCGAGGCCGAAGAAAATGGCGATCTGATCGCTGCCAGAGCATGCGACCGCGACATCCATCCACCCGTCTCCATTGTAGTCATTGAGCGCGAGGGCACGAGGTTCCCTGGCAGCCTCGATCTGGACCTGATCCTTGAAGGTCCCGTCGCCGTTGCCCAACAGGATGGACAAGGAATTATTGCCGATGTTGGTCGTAATCAGATCGGTGAGGCCATCCTGGTTGAAATCGGCTGTGGTGACCGATGTGGGGTTCTTCCCGACCTGATAACTCGCAAACAGATAGAGGAGATCCGGCGGCACATACGCGCCTTCCAAAAAGCATCCACCACCCACTGTCGTCAGCCCCACGAAGAGCGCCAACCCCAGGACGACCTGAGCGGCACGCACCAACGGGCCTGGGATGGGAGGAGGCAACATCTGGTCGCGCACAGTACCTCTGATGGATCCAGACCAAAGAGTCAAGATCCGCGCACCCCCCTGTAACGGCACAGCAGCGCGGGGCTGGTCACAGGATCTGGAACGCGGGGAGAGTATACAAAGCCCTTCCACCGTTGGCAACGGGCATGCAAGAGCTCTCTGCCCAACTCCAGGGAGATCTGTCACTCCCCCGGGCACCCAATCCCTGGCATAAGACCCCTCTGGAATACCAACTGGTGTTTGGGATAGAATGTGCACTCGCTGAGGAGGGGCCAATGGAAGCGACAGCCAAGATCGAAATGACCATGTACGGTATCGCCGAGGTCATTAAATGGTGCGTTGACAAGAACAAGGGCCGGATCCCTGGGGTGGACACCGCTGGGTTTAAGAAGATGCAAGCGCTGCTTGCAGAGCGACCGCAGTCCGGCGATTACTTCACGCTGGACCAGTTCTGGAAGAAGAAGGTCGTCCTGGAACTGACGGAACAGGAGGTCGAAACCATCGACCGGTGTCTCTATGACATCCCGAATTTCGAGAACGTTCAGCTTCCGCAGATCCGCCACAAATTCTGGCCGAAGCAACCCACCTCACCCTAGAATAGAAAAGTCCCTGCCTGAATCTGGCTCCGAGACGAGAAAACGCTCTGCCAGATTGGATAGGCAGGGCCCTTGCATAACGCGCTCCCAGGTGTTTTATTGAATGCGGTGGAGGTTGTGTGCTTCGGTTGTGCCCCGAAGTACCTGATGTCTCTTCTCCTCCTGTGGAGATGTCCCTCCACCGTTTTTCCCCTCTCACTTCTCCCAAAGGTCTTCACTCCGTCGCACCAGTAGTCATTCCGTCTGCACGGAAATCGGTTCCGGCAAGGCGGCCACTTTCGCGAGTCGATCTGTGCAATAGAGGGTGATGGAATCCGACTCGGCATCCGGGTCAGCGCCATCCCACATCACGGAGTGGAAATTCCACCGAATGATCGGGTACAAGAGCAGGGCTGGCCCCGTAAGCAGAACCAATTGGACGTCAGAGAGAATCTGCTCTTCTTCCAGGCGCGTCTGCAACCGGTCATAGACCCTTCCGTACCAATCCAGCGTGGGCTGGTGGCGAAGCCTTGCCTCGAACAACTGTGCGTATGCCTCCAGGGCGGCGTGACGCGCCTCCTTATGGCGATTCGTTGAACCCGACTTCAGAGAATCGGAATCAGATAGAAACGGGCGGGCGGCTATCCCTGGTCCATCCAGCTCTGCAAAGTGCCGGGGCTTGGATGCCGGGAACGAGTCCTCGCTCTTGAGGAGCGACCGGCGCCAGGCAGCCTCCAGGCTTGCCAATTCCTCGGTCGCGTGTAAAAACTCAGGTGTGAGACTAGCCAGACACCGCCCTTCTCGTTTGAGCGAGGTGGCGCAGCCGGGGAAGGAGACAACCAGCAACGCTAGACACCAGACCTTGATAACCCGCGCGTCCGCACGCATGGGAAAGACCTCTGCCTCCGCATCCCCCAACAGTTTTACTCTACACCCAGGGTGAGGCCCATTCAACTGCCGAGCCCGGTGGACAAGGCACAGAAAAGGAAGCGATAGGTGAGGAAAGGGAACGGCGGTCGCCTTGTATTCAGGAAGGCCCGGGAGCGACGAGAGGGAGCGCCTGGGTCACAGCGAGAAAGAGGCTCAACGAAGGATCAATCGAGCTGTGGGTTTGACCGAATGGCTAGAGCGTGCCCTCTCCTTTCAGGTACTTCCTGAACCGTTCCATCAGCTCTTCTCCCAGCACGCCCACTTCCGGTTTCTTCTTCATGTACTCACGGATCTCGGCGAGACGTTTCTCCGCCTGCTCGTTGCCCTGCAGTCGTTTGACCTTTTCTAACGCATCCTCAAAGGCGTCGAAGGTGAGCTCCCGGTAGCCGAAGCTCCGGATCCGTTTCACGGCCTTCATCATGGCCTCGTTGCGGAACTTCGTGAGATGCTCAGAATCAATTTCTTTCAGACCCATCTTCCGAGCCCGGCGTTCCGCTGCTTTGCGGATCCCGCTCCGCACGAAATCCGGAGAGGTGAGAAGGCGTGCCCACGCCTCGTCACTCCAGAGAATACGTTCCTGAGGCGCATCCCAGATCTGGACCAAGGCCGCCTCATCGATTCTGGCGAACCCCCTCTCGCGGGCCAAATCCTCGGTGTCCCGCTTGAGCATGTCCGTGACGAAGTCCATCGCAATCGGCGGCGTGCTCTTGATCTTCTCCTGCAGCCGGGCCAGTGCCCCCTCACTCCATTCCATCGGTGGCCCACCCTGCTCCTGGTGATCACCCAGCGCTTCCACCTTCTCGAACAGCTCAACGTTCACCTCCAGGTGCCCTCGCTCAAGCGCGAGCTCCTCGGCGATCTGTTTGATCATATGCCGCATGAACTCGGGCACGGTCTCCAATCGCTCCTGTGCCGCGGCGGTCCAGGGCACACGGCCTTTCTCGATCTGAACAGCGGCGGCAGCCAGACCTGCCTCACCCCCCATGCGACCCATCATCTGATTCTTGAACCGGTCCAGGATCTCTGCAGTGATCTCTACGTATCCCAGCTCGCGAGCCTTCTTCTCGGCCAGGCGTTTCACCATCCCGCGGAGGAACACCGGCGCGCGCTCCATACGCTTGAGCGCCTCATCGGTCCAGATCACCTCCGACACTGCTGCTTCTTCGTTGGAATCGAACATTCCCATCCAGCGTTCCCAGCTTGGCCCTTACTTGTTCAGAAGCTCCTTTAATTCCTTCCCGGCTTTGAAGAACGGGACCCGTTTTGCCGGCACGGACACGGTCGCCCCAGTCTTGGGATTGCGCCCCTCCTTCATGCGGCGGGCACGAGACCGGAAACTTCCGAATCCTCGAATCTCGGTCTTGTCCCCCCTCTGGAGGGCATCGCGGATGCTATTGAAGATCGTATTGACCACGATCTCCGCTTGCCGTTTCGTGAGGGTCGTCACCTTCTCAGAAACCTTCTCGATGATCTGCGCTTTCGTCATACTCGTTCTCCTGCCGAGGTTGCCATTGACCCACTTCGCCCGGAGTCTCCTGATACCAGGGACCGCCGAGGGGTGGGCGTGAGGGATGTCGTTTAGAAGGCCATCAGGTACTTGAGGCTCACGCCTGCCTGGAAATCGAGTCTGGGCAGCGCGCCGAGCAGACGGCTCTCGAGCAACTCACGGATCGAAAACCGTTTCCGCGGCTCCACCACTTTGGGCTCCCCTTCAATGCCGGCCAAATCGGCTGCGAGTCGGATCGCATCTTCTAGGTCGCCCAGTTCGTCTACGAGCTTCATCTCCCTGGCCTGCCGCCCGGTGAAGATGCGCCCGTCGGCCAGCGGCTGCACCTCCGCCACGTCAAGCGAGCGACCTTCTGCCACCGCCTGGATGAACTGACGGTGTACGTCGTCCATGACTGACTGAAGGATCCGGCGATCGTCTTCCCTCATCTTCCTCAGGGGAGACCCGATATCCTTGTACCGGCCGCTTTTCACAACCAGGCTCTCCACCCCGATTTTCTTCAGCAGCCCTTCCAGGTTGGCCAACTCCATGATGACGCCGATGCTCCCGGTGAGGGTACCGGGATTGGCAATGATGCGATCGGTTGCGGCCGCGATGTAGTAGCCGCCCGAGGCCGCCACGCTCCCCATCGACGCGATGACCATCTTGTTATTCTTATTCCGGACCCGCTTGACCGCGTCATGGATCTCCTGGGACGGCACGACGCCTCCACCGGGGCTGTCGATGCGAAGCACGATCGCTTTCACTGACGGGCTATCCGCAAACCGCTTCAGCTCGCCCACCGTTTGCTGCGCGTCCAGAATCACGCCCTCAACTCGCACCAAGGCGATGCGATCTTCGTCGGAAAGCTCCCAGTCGGGGAACAGGGTGTTGACCAGAACCACCAGGAGAAGCCCGGCAAGCAGCATCCACAGAAGGAACCGCAATGGCTTCCAGCGTTTCACGGGATGGGGGGAGGTCTCATCAGTCATTGGTCTTGAACCTGCTGCTCACGTTGCTCGCCCGACGCCTCTCCCTCAGACGTCCTCTGAGTCCGGGGCCTTCTTCTTGTTCTTCTTGGCTGCACGACCCAAACTCTCGTCCACGGCGCCTTGTGTCGCATGAAACTCGTCGACTTGTTTCCGTTCAGCGTCCAATCGATGCTCTCGCAGGCTCAGCGCGATCTTTCGTTCCTCGCGGTCCACCTTGATAATCTTCATCGTGAGCGTATCCTGAACCTTAAACTTCTCCTCCAATCTCGCTGGCGGCTCGAGGCCGGACTCGCTGACGTGGACGAGCCCTTCTACGCCGCCTTCGATCTCGACGAACACACCAAAGTCCGTGATCTTTGTCACCTTGCCGACCGTCGTCTCGCCCAACTTGTACCGCTGAGGGATCTCGTCCTCCCACGGATCGCGTGTCAACTGCTTATAGCCGAGCGAGAGGCGCTCCTTCTCCTTGTCAATTCTAAGGACCACCGCTTCCACCTTCTGCCCCTTCTTAAACAGCTCCGTGGGGTGCTTGATATGTCTGGTCCAGGACATATCGGAGATGTGGATCAGGCCATCAATCCCTTCGTCCAGCCCGATAAAGGCGCCGAAGTCGGTCAGGCTCTTCACTTTGCCTTCAATGCGGGTGCCGCTCGGATACTTCGTCTCCACCATGTCCCAAGGGTTAGGCGCAGTCTGTTTCATCCCCAAGGAGATCTTGCGGCTGCCTGGATCCACGTTCAGCACCGCGGCTTCAACCTGATCCCCGACCGATACCACGCGCGAGGGATGTCTCACCTCGTGAGTCCATGACATCTCCGACACATGCACGAGGCCCTCGATCCCAGGCTCCAATTCGACGAAGGCACCGTAGTCGGTAAGACTGACGACCTTGCCACGGACCCGCGAGGTCACCGGGTACCTGGCGGCCACGTTGGTCCAGGGGTCAGTCGTTTTCTGCTTGAGACCAAGGGAGATCCTGCCGGTCTCGCGGTCATACTTCAGAACGACCACCTCCACCTTATCTCCGACAACGAACAGCTCCGATGGATGGCCGACCCGTCCCCACGACATATCCGTGATATGAAGCAGGCCATCGATTCCGCCCAGGTCAATGAAGGCCCCGTAGTCGGTGATGTTCTTTACCGTCCCCTGGATCGTCTGCCCTTCCTTGAGGGACGAGAGCGTCGTCTGCCGCTTCTTGTCCCGGGACTCTTCCAGCAAAACCCGTCGAGACACCACGACATTCCCTCGGCGGTGGTTGATCTTGATAATTTTCAAGGGGAACGACCTGCCCACCAACGAGTCCAGATCACGCACCGGATGCAGATCGATCTGCGAGCCGGGAAGGAACGCTTTGACACCGATATCAACCATCATCCCGCCTTTGATGCGTGAAAGAATCCGTCCCTCGACGACCTTCTCCTCCTTGTACGACTTCTCCAGCTCCTCCCAGACCTTCATCTTATCGGCTTTTTCTTTGGACAGGATCAGGTTGCCCTCGGCGTCCTCTCGCTCTTCGATATACACCTGCAGCCGGTCGTCGACCTTGAGGGCCTGGAGTTCCTCGCTCGAAAACTGGTCGGTCGGGATGCTCCCTTCCGACTTATACCCAATATCCACCACCACCTTGTCTTTACTGAACGCGACGACCCGGCCCTCGACGATGCTGCCCTCCTCAAAATTCCTGAACGTCTCTTCGTAGAGGGCGGCCAGGGTCCCGCGGTCCAACTGTTCTTCGCTTGGTTTCGACGGCATGTTCATTCGCGCTATCCCAATCCTCCGACGACGGTCGGTGCTGATGGTTGACTCAACTCAGCCTTCACTCAGCGTTGTGAGAATGAGCTGCCGGGCTTGGTTCAGGCTGTTCAGCCCGTCCCGATGGCTCCGCCGGAGGAGCGACGTTCCCCAGCTCGGCGATCTTCGCCATCACGGTCCGGCTCACATGTCGATAAAACTCCTTGCCTGCGTACCGTTGTGCATCAGCCGTGAAGTTGATCGGTTTCCCATACGTGATCTGCACCGGACGACACCGGATCCAGGACGCTCCGATGGGCAAGGCCTCGTGCGTTCCTGCGATATAGGCGGGGATCACCGGGCAGGCGGTTTCAGCCACAATGACACCGATCCCTGGTCGCCCTGGCCGCACCCTGCCGTCTGGTGTTCGGCTACCCTCTGGATAGATCACCACCACCTTGCCGCCCTTGATGAGGCGAATCGCTTTGCCAAATCCTTCTCGGTCCAGCCGGTCCGGCCGGATCGGAATCCACCCGAGCCATTGAAAGAACCACCGAAACCCGGGAAAGAGATCCTGACGTCCTAGAAACGCGACTCGCCGCGGAATGCCACAGCCGAGGAGCGGGATATCAAGATAGCTCGCATGGTTCGCTGCCACCAGGACCCCACCTCGCCTGGGGATGTGCTCGCGTCCAATGACTCGGTACCGGAAGAAGAGCCGGCCCAGCGCATTGAACAGAAGCCATAGAAGCCCATACACAGCCCCGGTCACAGCTTAGACGCGATCACCGCCATCATTTGCTCGACAATCGCATCGACTCCCAGTACCGACGTATTGATCAGACGCGCATCCGCAGCCGCCACCAAGGGCGCAACTGCTCGAGCCTGGTCTCGCAGGTCGCGGGCCTTGATCTGTTCCTGCGTCTGGGTCAGCGATGCGACATGGCCGGCTGCCTGCAATTGGTCGTGTCGCCTTACCGCGCGGACATCCACATCGGCTTCGAGAAAAAACTTCACATCAGCTTCCGGAAACACATGCGTCCCGAGATCACGCCCTTCCGCCACCACACCTCCGGACGCCGCAGCCTGACGCTGGATAGGGAGCAGCCACTGACGCACCGCCGGGATGGCCGAGACGACGGAGGCAATCTCACTGATCTCCTGTGTCCGAATCTCTCGTGTCACATCCTGGGCGTCCACGAGCACGCGCACGCCGTCCTCGCTCTGCTCCAACGTGATGCGGGTCTCTGGCAGAAGCTTCGTCACGGTCCGGTGATCTGCCGGATCAACGTCCGATGCGCGAACCTTCCAAGCCACGGCACGATACAATGCGCCGGTATCGAGGTACTGATATCCAAGACGCGACGCAAGCTGCTTGGCAATCGTGCTCTTCCCCACTCCGGCTGGACCGTCAATCGTAATGATTGGCCCCTGCTCTCGCCTCTGGCCGACTGAGCCAACAGCCTGCTGGCCGGTCATTATAGTCCTCGAACTCATGTTGTCAATAATTTCAACAAGTTGTCGTAAAATCCTGGAAAAGATGTCTCAATACAGGCTGTATCATCAATTGTGGTTGGTGTGTCAGCGGTCAGTCCCGCAATGGCAAGGGCCATAGCGACACGATGATCGCCATGGCTAGTGCAGGACGCGCCACGCAGCCGGTCACCAGATTTTCCAATGCCTTGCAAGATGAGCCCATCCGGTGTTTCAGTCACTCTTGTTCCCATCTTCCTGAGTTCCGAGACCATGGCTGCGATCCGATCGCTTTCCTTGACTCGCAACTCTTCTGCGCCAGTGATAACGGTCTCACCCTCCGCCATGGCCGCCGCCACACACAAGATCGGAAACTCGTCGATCATCCGCGGAATCCGTTCAGCGCCGATGCGGATTCCATGCAAGGGAGCGGAGCGGACAAGGAGATCTGCGACCGGCTCGCCGGCTTCTTCCCGCTCATTGACCACCTGAATGTCGGCTCCCATCTCGGTCAAAATCTCCAGCACGCCGGTACGAGTTGGGTTCACCCCAACTCCGAGAAGGGCCACCTCAGATTCTGGCACGATGCAGGCGCCCACCATGAAAAAGGCGGCGGCGGAGAGATCGCCCGGCACCAGGAGATTCTTGGCCGGCCATCCGACAGCCGGCCGGCCTTGCAGGACCACCGCCTGGCCGTCTTCTTGGACCGGTATCCCGAAATACCGGAACAACCGCTCAGTGTGATCGCGGGACCGCCACGGTTCGGTGATCCGCGTCAGGCCCACGGCATATAACCCGGCCAGGAGCAGGGACGACTTCACCTGTGCGCTGGAGACAGGGGATGTATAAGCAATGCCACTCAGCCGCCGGCCAGTGACAGCCAACGGGGCCAGTTCCCCTCCCTTGCGGCCTGAGATCACAGCCCCCATCTCCCGGAGCGGTTTGACGACACGGCCCATGGGGCGGCGCCTGACAGATTCATCACCAGTCAGTACGGTGAAGAAGTCCTGCCCGGCCAAGAGCCCTGTGAGCAGACGGATGCCGGTCCCTGAGTTCCCGCAGTCGAGCGGGTGTTCCGGCTCCGACAGGCCCCACAGACCCTTCCCATGGACGTCCAAGCGCTCCGGACTTTCGTCGATCCGAATGCCCAGAGCCCGAAAGGACCGAGCCGTGTTCAGGCAGTCCTCACCGCGGCAATAGCCTGTGATGGTGCTCCGCCCCTCAGCCAGAGCGCTGAGGATAATGGCCCGATGCGTGATGGACTTGTCGCCAGGAATTGACAAGGCTCCTTTCAAGGGCCTCCGGGGAGTGATGGTGAGTGAGGTCATCAATGTCTGGCGGGTCCCACTAGTTGAGCTGCTCCCGAACTTGTTTGGCTCGCTCGAGCTCTCTTTCGATACCAGGTCCGTCCCCGGCCTGGATGAGCTGTTTAAGGGTTGCGAGGTGACCTTCGTAGACCGTGATCATCGTGATCAGGTTTTCTCGGTTCCAGAGACAGATATCACGCCACATCTCGGGGGAACTGGCAGCGATGCGCGTCGTGTCACGCAGCCCGCTGCCCGCATAAGCCAGGAGGTCCAGACCTGGAACCGTCCGTTCCCGGATCTCGATCAGCGCGTTCATCAACGAGAAGGCTACGACGTGCGGCAGGTGGCTCACAGCCCCCAGCACCTGGTCGTGCAGAAACGGATCCATGGACAAGACCGTTGAACCGGCCGTTTCCCACAGCTCGCGGATCGCCTGCAATGCCCGGTGGTTCGTCTTCTGAGTCGGCGTTAGGATACAGCATGCCCCCCGGAACATGGTCGCTGAACCGGCCGCGACGCCGGTCTTCTCTCGCCCAGCGATCGGGTGCGCCCCGACGAAATGCGCTCGCTCTGGGATCAGACCTTCAGCTTGTCCTACGAGAGCCCCTTTGACACTCCCGACATCGCTGACAATGGCACCTGGTTCCAGGCAGGAAGCCCAGTCCTTCAGGTGCCGCTCATACGTGTCAACAGGCGTCGCCAGGACCACCAGATCGGCGCCGCGAACCCCTTCCTTCGCATCCGATACATACCGGTCAATGGCGCCGAGCTTGACCGCGGTCCGTAGATTTTCCACTCGGCGGCCGATGCCAACCACTGAATCGGCCAGCCCCTGCCGCTTGAGCACCATCCCCAGCGAGCCGCCGATCAAACCGACCCCAACGATCGCCGCCTGCTTGAAGTGAACAGCCATGGACTCCGTGCATCGTTATTCGTTAATCGTTAAACGAAGGGACCACAAAGAAGATGCTTCGCGATGAACGATTCACGTTTAACGTGTAGCGAATCCTGTTAGAGTTCGCGCCCGACCGCCTCCGCGATTTTCTTGAGATCATGCATGAGTTCTTTGAACTTCGTCGGCTTGATGGACTCCTCGCCGTCGCAGAGGGCGAACTCGGGGTTGGAGTGGACCTCGATGAGCAACCCATCGGCTCCGGCCGCAACAGCCGCCTTAGACATAGGCGCAACCAGGTTCCATTTGCCTGTGGCGTGGCTGGGGTCCACGATCACCGGCAAGTGGGACAACTCCTTCAGGGTCGGCACGGCAGCCAAGTCCAGGGTGTTGCGATACTGCGTTTCAAAGGTCCTGATGCCTCGTTCACAAAGCATCACGTTGCGATTCCCCCTGGACATGATGTACTCAGCTGACAAGAGGAATTCCTTCAGCGTCGCAGACAGCCCGCGCTTCAGCAGCACCGGCTTATCGTAGGCCCCGACCTCCTTGAGGAGCTCGAAGTTCTGCATGTTGCGCGCGCCGATCTGGATGATATCTGCCTTCTCGAGAAACAATTCGATATCACGAGGGTCCAGGATTTCACTGACCACCGGCAGCCCGGTCCGCTTCTTGGCCTCCAGTAAATAGTCCAGCCCTTCGCGGCCCACCCCCTGGAAGGAATAGGGGGAGGTGCGCGGCTTGTAGGCGCCCCCCCTCAAAATGCTGCCGCCTCCGGCCTTCACCTCATGGGCGATCCCCACCGTCAGCTCGAGCTTTTCAACGGCGCAGGGCCCTGCCATGATCACGACTTTCCTGCCCCCCACCTTGACGCCGTCCACATCGATGATCGTATTGTCCTTTTTAAACTCCCGACTCACGAGTTTCCAGGGCGCCAGAATGGGAGTGACGCTCTCGACACCCGGAAATGCGGTCAAGGGTTGGTTCTGGAGAATCCGATCATCGCCGATCACCCCAATGATCGTCCGTTCCTGCCCTTTTGAGATATGGGACTTTAACCCGAGTTCACGGAGCCGATCCAGAATGTGGTCAATCTCACGGTCGGTGGCCTCTGGCTTTAAGACAATAATCATGGCTCCCTCTCGGTCCCTCGACTATCGATTCAGGACTTTTTTGAGCGCCTGCAGGAATCGGCCATTCTCTTCCGGCAGGCCGATGGTGATCCGCAGCATGCGACCCTCGATGTGGCGGACGATGACGCTCTCACGGAGCAGCGCCTCAAACACTTTCCGGCCATCCTGTCCGACATCAACGTAGAGAAAATTGGCTTCGCTCGGCAGGGGGCGGAGGCCAAGCGCCGTGAGCCCTGCCAGGACCGTGGCCATCTCAGCCTGATTCATCGCGCGGCTCCGGGCAACGTGTTCTTCGTCCTCTAAGGCCGCCAACGCGGCCCGCTGCGCCAAGCTGTTCGCGTTGAAGGGAGGACGAACGCGGTTCAGGTAGCCGGTGATCTCGGGCGTGGTCATCCCGTATCCAATGCGCAATCCTGCCAGACCGTAAACCTTGGAAAATGTTCGGAGGACGATGGCGTTTCGGTTCTGCTTCACTAAACGAAGCGTGTCCGGAAAGTCTCGGCTGTGCGCATACTCGTAGTACGCCTCATCGAACACCACGATGACCTGTTCCGGCAGGCGCGCCATCATGGTGTCCACTTCGGAGGCACTCACCATCGTCCCGGTCGGATTGTTCGGGTTGCAGACGAACAGGAGTCTGGTCCGTGGGGTCACGGCATCCGCCATCGCCGGTAAGTCATGTCGCCATTCCTTCAAGGGGACCACTATCGGGACACCGTGAGTTGCCGTCACTTCCATCTTATAGATCACGAAGGTCTGATCGGCCATCACCGCTTCGTCCCCAGGCGCCAGGAACGCACGGGCAAGCAGGCCGATGATCTCGTCCGAGCCGTTGCCCAGGATCACGTGGTCAGGGGTCAGTTTGAAGCGGTCAGCCAGCGCGCCGCGGAGGCGGTGCGCACCGCCGTCCGGATAGCGGTTCAGCGTCCTGGCGGCCTCGGACAGGACGGCGAGGGCTTTCGGCGACGGCCCGAGCGGGTTCTCATTCGAGGCCAGTTTGATCGCGCGGGTGATTCCGAGCTCCCGTTCAAGCTCCTCGATCGGCTTGCCCGGGACGTAAGGGACCAACGATGCGATGTCAGGATGAACCTTCAGCGGCATGGTTTCACAACCGTTCAGCGTGAAGTGTGAAGCGTGAAGCGCGAGAAGGACGCTCTCCACTCCGCCGCTTCACGAACAACGTTTCACGGTTCACGGAATTCACGCGTGGGAAGGGTATGAGCCTAATACTTTCAAAAAGAGGCATCGTCCCTTGACCTCCTCCAGCGCCTTTTTGACTCGGTCCTCTTCAAGATGACCCTCGATATCGACGAAAAAGATATACTCCCAGGCTTTGCGCCGAGAGGGACGGGACTCGATCTTGGTCATGTTGATGCCGTGAGAGGCGAACGGCCGCAGCAGCTCGTAGAGAGCCCCAACTTTGTCTTTCACCGACAGCATGACGGAAGTCTTATCCTTGCCTGTGCGCTCGGAGGGTTTCTGCGAGAGAACCAGAAATCTCGTGAAGTTGTTGATATTGTCTTCGATCCGAGCCTTCAGAACCTTCAGGCCGTAGAGCTGTCCGGCCAGTTCAGAGGCGATCGCCGCTCCCGAGAGATCATCGACGCAGAGCTCCGCGGCCCGTGCCGTACTGGGGACCTCCGACACCGGCACATGCGGCAGGTTGGTTTCTAACCAATTCCGACACTGGGCGATGGCGTGGGGATGCGAATAAATCTTCTTGATGTCCTCAGAACGGTCGGCCTTCGAAAGCAGATGATGGGACACTTCCTGGAGCACCTCGCCGTAGATGAGCAGACTGGAATCCACGAACATGTCGAGGGTATGGTTCACCACGCCCTCGGTTGAGTTCTCGATCGGCACGACACCGAAATTGGCTCGCCCTCGCTCGACCTCGTTAAAGACGTCCTTGATGCTGTTGACGGGGACATACTGGGCGGACTCGCCAAACTTCTGAATGCAGGCCAGGTGGGTAAAGGTGGCTCGGGGGCCAAGGTATGCGACCGTTTGCGGCCCCTCCAGCGAGAGGGAGGCGGACATGATTTCCCGATACACAGTTCGGATCGCATCATTGGGGAAGGGGCCCTGATTATGACGCATGAGCCGATCTACAATCTCGGCTTCCCGCCCCGGCGTGTGCAAGTTCGCCTCCGTGTCAGATTGCTTCTTCAGCTTTCCAATTTCGACGACGTTCTTGGACCGCTCGTTCAACAGCTTGAGGATCTCGTCGTCGATCCGATCAATCGACTGACGGTACTGCTGAATGTTCTTGTGCGTACCCATGCGTTCCTCAACAACCCGCAAGAGCCGACCTACTGACCGGCAAACCCACGGCTAGCGCCCACCCCCTGCATCGTTCTGTAGGACAGGGAATCTTACCGGAAGCGGGGCAGGATTTGCAATGATTATCAATAGGATTAGTGCGATAAGACCCTCTTCGATGTGTCTTCTGTCCTGCGCCTCGTCGCGGGGAAATGGAAGATGGGCTCGACCCGGGGCCGGATGAGGTCAGGAGAGCAAATCTTTCATTTTTCCAAAATGTTCATAGGAGAGGCGGGTGGCCTGACGCCCACGTGCGGTTCGCTCCAGGTAGCCGGACTGGATGAGAAACGGTTCGTACACGTCCTCCAGAGTGCCTTTTTCTTCGTTGACGGCGGCAGCCAGCGATTCGATTCCCACCGGTCCTCCCCCGAACTTTTCGATGACGGTCAGGAGAATCTTTCGATCCATCTCGTCGAACCCGGCTGCATCCACCCCTAGCCAGGCCAGAGCGTCCCGCGCGACCTGGTGGGTAACCCGACCCTGAGCCTTGATCTGGGCATAGTCCCGCACCCGCTTGATCAGTCGGTTGACAATGCGAGGGGTCCCGCGGGCTCGGCCGGCGATCTCGGCCGAACCCTCCTGCTCGATGGGAATACCTAGCAGGCCTGCCGAACGCACGACGATGGTATGCAGCTCCGCAGGGGAGTAAAAGTCCAGACGGTTGACCAGACCAAACCGTTCGCGAAGCGGGGACGTGAGGGCCCCGGCCCTGGTCGTGGCCCCGATCAAGGTGAAGCGCGGTAGGTCCAGTTTGATCGTGCGTGTCGAGGGCCCTTGGCCGATGACCAGGTCCAATTGGAAATCCTCCATCGCGGGGTAGAGCGCCTCTTCGACGGAAGCCGGGAGCCGGTGGATCTCATCAATAAACAGCACATCCCGGTCTTGGAGATTCGTCAGGATCGCGGCCAAATCACCAGCATGGGCCAACACCAGCCCTGACGTGGATCGAATGGCCACGCCCATTTCGCGGGCGATGATGTGGGCGATCGTAGTCTTGCCGAGCCCGGGCGGACCATAGAAAATCGCGTGGTCCAGCGCCTCGCCCCGCTGCTTAGCCGCCTCCATGCAGATCCGGAGTGATCCCTTCATCCGCTCTTGGCCGACATACTCCTCCAGCGTCTGTGGCCGTAGCGTCGCCTCGAGCCCGCGCTCGTCGTCGGTCACTTGGCTGGTCACGATGCGGTCAGGCATGGAACGTTTCTCTGGTTGTTCGGCCTCACTTGTCCTCCTTGGGCGTAGGCAGCATCTTCGGCGGTGGCGGGATCGCACCCTCCCCCGGAGTCGGCATTTGGCCAGCACAGTTCGGAGGACAGAACACACCTCCCCGGTTCGGGTCCGGCAGCCCGCTTTCAAACTTCTGAAGCTGGCATTGGCTCATGCGGCCACCATCTGCGTTGCCGCAGCGAGCCGGCACATTGGAGCTTCCGATCTGCGCATAGCCCTCGGGACAGGAGCCACAGACTGCCAGGAGGTTCATCGTACCGATGGGCACGCACTCGACCAAGGTCGGGTCCCCTTCTTTGCAGATTTCTGGCGCGCTGGTCACACCGGTCATGGCATAGCCGGACGGACAGGTCCCGCAGGTCATCCTGATGCTCTTCGGCGGCTCGGGGGCATCGGCCAAGAGCGCCACCCGAGGAAGTGCGATCACCAGGGCCAAGACCAGCCCGCCGGCGAGGCTCCAGGCAATCAGTCGCCGGCTCACGCGTAGGTGATGACACACAGCAGCAGCCACTTGTTCGATAGGTGAAGCCATAGATTACCCCCTTGCCAGGTCCTTCAGGGCATCTCGGATCAGGTCACTGAGCGTCATCGGTCTCGATTGAGCATAGGCAAGACGCTTCAGGACCTCTTTGACCTCCGTCGCTCGATAGCCCAGGTTGACCAGAGCGGACAGAGCGTCCTCCTGCAGTCGGTCTGTGGGACCGGACGTGACATCTGACGTCGGAATGGCAGCGGGGTGCAGCCGCGCCACTTTGTCTTTCAGCTCCAGCGCGATTCGACCAGCCGACTTCTTTCCGATCCCCGGCACGGTGGCCAGCTTGTCCACGTCGCCGGCCTGCACGGCAGCAATTAGGTCAGGTACGCTCAATGCCGACAGCACGCTGAGGGCCAGTTTCGGTCCGATGCCGGAGATGCCGGTCAAGAGGATGAAAACTTCTTTCTCATGGGCCGTCAGAAACCCGAAGAGCTGGATGGCGTCATCGCGGAGATGGGTGTAGATCCTGAGCGAAGTGGATTCATCCAAGTCCGGGAGCGCGTAAAACGTGCTGAGAGGAATGAAGACTTCGTAGCCGACGCCCTGGACGTCAAGCGTGATGTGTGAGGAAGCCTTCGCAGCCAGCCGACCGGTCAGCGCGGCGATCATTGAGTTCTTGGTTTTGAGTTTTTAGTTGTGAGTTTGTTAACCGCCAACTCAGCACTCATCCCTCAAAACTCATCACTGCCGTTTAGCCGGCCGCCGCGACCTTCTCCATGACCTCGTCCGGAATGTCGAAGTTGGCATGCACTTTCTGGATGTCATCATGGTCGTCCAGGATTTCCATCAGCTTGAGCGTCTGCTCCGCGGCTTTCTCCTGAAGCCTGATGGAGTTCTGGGGAACAAAGGTCACCTCGGCCAAGGAGGTGTCGATCTTCGCGTCAGACAACGCTTTCTTCACCGCTTCGAAGTCGTGCGGTGCCGTGATCACTTCAAACGTCTTCTCGCTGATCTTCACGTCTTCAGCACCAGCCTCCAGAGCCAGTGAGAGGAGCCGGTCTTCCTCGACCCTGCCCTGCTCGACCACAATCAGACCCTTCTTCTGGAACTGCCAGGACACAGCCCCCGCTTCAGCCATGTTCCCGCCGTTTTTCGTGAGCAGACTTCTGATCTCAGCCACGGTGCGATTGCGGTTGTCGCTGGTGATTTCGAGGAGCAAGGCCGTGCCCCCAGGGCCGTACCCTTCCAGGGTGAACTCTTCGTAATGCACGCCCGGCAGCTCCCCTGTTCCACGCTGAATCGCCTTTTTCAAAGTGTCGCCCGGCATGTTGGCGTCTTTGGCTTTGGCGATCGCCAACCGGAGACGCGGGTTGTGGCCCTGGTCCCCGCCTTGTCGAGCCGCGATGGTAAGCTCGCGGATGACTCGCGTGAAGAGTTTGCCCCGTTTGGCATCCTGCGACTGCTTGTGCCGCTTCGTGGTGGCCCAGTGACTGTGGCCGCCCATGTTGCCCTCCCGCAGACCGCAAACCGGTCCGGACGCTTGCCTGAGAATTTCCAGAATTATCTGAATTGTACGGTGCTTCTAGCACACCGCAAGAAGGCTGTCAACGCTCGGAAGACGCGGCTGGGCTGACGAAGGGCGGAGAGGACGCATCAAGCGTCCTCACTGCCGGGATTTCTTGGCTGAGCGGGCAGCGTCCACGACGCTCCAGACTGCAAGGGCTAGGAGAAGCAACATGAGGGCGGCAAGTTGCCCGATGTTGTCAACCGGAACACCAGAATCGGCAGATTGTTGAAGTGCCTGGGGATCAACCGAACCCGACAGGGCTCCGGCCAGAATCAGGAACCCCAGCAGAAATCCTCCCCCTTTCCTCCATTGCCGATTGTAGAACTGCCCCAGGCCCGGCAGCAGAGCCGACAGCAGCGCTGCGAGCCCTGGTCTTCCTGAATACCCGGTCTCCATGGTGCGGAGTATTGGAGAACAGCCCACCAATGTCAAGGTTTCAGCGCGCAGTTGGAGGACCAAGGTTGGACGTGGATCGCAAGAGCTTTGGAAAGGAGTCCTCACTCGGAGTACACCAACAACTGGATTCCGATCAGCAGGATAAAGCCTGCCCAGGCCACTACCCACGAGCGACTCGGCAGATTTTGAAGGTCTGGTGCCTTCGTGGCTGATGCACGTTGCATCCTCCACCCGGACATAAGCTTGGAGGACCCGGCGGTGATCGCCATGACCCCCATGACGGTGTGATGGAGCGCGATCTTGTGGGCAGCAGGATGAGTACCATGGCTATGCAGGAAGAGCATCAGCCCGCCGATGACGGCAAAGGTCGGGAGGGGCACTTTCCAGACAACATGTCCAAGACGCCCCATCCGTTTCAGCAGCTCGATCGTCCCGACGGTGAAGAGCAGGACCGCATAGACCTTGTGCTGCAGAGTTTCCGAGTCTCCGCCGAAGAATGTCTGGACGAAGGTAAGGGACCCGATCGGCCAGGCCTCGTGATCGCTCCAGATCATGAGATAGGTTCCGACTCCGAACATCCCCACCGGCAACAAGAACCGCGTCCAGGCCAGCAGGGCAACGGCCAAGGCCTCGCGGAGTTCACTCAGCCCGATGAGCAGGACAAACGCCCCAGCGATGTGGTGGTTGAATTCCGAGTAGGCTTTCCCCTCCGGAGATCCTTCCCAGATATCACCAGCCATGCCGCTCTGATGAGAAGAATCATGTTCATGCGCCGACTCCTGGCCGGTGCCGATGTGCTGAGCAACCGCAGGAGCTGAAAACAGGACAGCCCAGGTGACGATAGGGGCTACGGTTCCAAGCCACAGACACTGCTTAGGTCTCATGAAGAAGGTCCCTCTGACGTCCGACAAGAAAAGGCCCATCCGGCTGACCGGATGGGCCTTTTCTTGATCACAGCACCCCAGACCCGGTTACATGAATTTCATGAACTTCTCTTTGGCCTCGTCCATCACCTGCGCCGTGATGGTCGTGGCGCCTCGCTCTCTCGCCAATCGCTCGATCTCACGACGAGCCATGGGTCTGATGAAGTCCGGAATGTTCTCCAGCCGTTTTTCGGCGTCGGGTGTCCAGGCGATCCCGTTCGAGTCGTTTTTCGAGTCATCCATGACCTGCAAGGTGATGGTCGTATACCCATGCTTGCGGGCATAGGCCTCGATGCTGCTCTGCACCATCGGCATGACGAAGGACGGCAGTCGCTCCAGTCGTTCCTTCGCGTCAGGAGTCCAGGTGAATTCCGATTTGATCGCGCTGCCGGTCTGACTTCCTGATGAAGTCAGCCCCATCTGTGCGACCACCGCGGAGAACGGGCAGCCCCCGCCGGATTTCTCTCCCTCTTTCTTCTCCGCGCCAGGAGCGGCGGCAGTCGCCGCGGCCGAAGCTCCGGCCGGCTGGCCAGCTTGAATCTTCTCGTTTAAATAGGCCGCCATTTGTCCCTTGCCTGCCAGGGCCTCCTCCTTGAGGGTACCGCGTGTCATTTCAAAGGGCTCCGCGGCGACCGTTCGCCCGCCAAGTTGGACCCCCAGGGAACTGACCATTTGGGTCTCGCCCGGGTTGGTCACCATGGAGAACTTGGCTCCGCAGGAGGGACAGCCGAAAAATACGCCGAGCGAACCCTCAGCCGGCTTCTCCACCTTTTCGAAGCTCATATAGGTTTCGCAGTTCAAGCAGACGAATTTCATTGCAAACTCCTGAGCTATGGGCTCGGGGCTATGGGCAATGGGTTAGCAGAGAAACGACTCGCTGATGCTCTTTTCCTATAGCCCATCGCCTATTGCCTATAGCCCTGATGTTAGAGTTTCTCGGCCAGGACTTTCTTATAGTCTAAAAGCGCACTGACCCGTTCCGCAATCTCGTGGTAACGCTGGATGGTCGGATACTGCTCGTCAAGGAGCGGCGCGCCCTTATCGAACGTGCGAGCCAAGGTCCGGTCAAACGGAATGCGGCCCAGCAACGGGATATCCAATGCCTCGCACATCCCTTCGGTGTTGCCTTCGAACAGTTCGTGTTCGGCTCCGCAAGACGGGCAGCGGTATCGGCTCATGTTTTCGATCATCCCCAGGACCCTGATGCCCATGTCCCGCGCATAGGTGACCGACTTCTGCACCACATCGGAGGCCACTTCAGAGGGAGTCGTCACGACAATGGCCCCGGCCAGATCCGGGATGAACCCCGCCATGACCGGCGGTTTGTCTGCCGCAGCTCCAGGCGGAAGGTCAGTCAGTAGAAAATCCAGATCCCCCCAGATAATATCAGCCAGGAACTCTCGGATCACATTCATCTCCATGAGCCCGAGCCAGACCGGGCTCAGGTCCATGGGCCCTTTCCATCGGACCGGGGAAGCTGCGTGGAGGAAGAAATCCATCGAAGCCACCTTGACCCCCAGAGGCCCGACGGGCGGGATCGCGCCCTCTGGAGTCATCCTGAGCGACTGTCCATGCATGCCGAGCATGCGGGGCACACAGGGCCCATTGAGGTCCACATCCAACAGGCCAACCCGATAACCTTGCCGAGCGAAGGCCAGAGCCAAGTTGAC
>Ga0209861_1000014_pt1 | contig 20075 bp, 19 predicted proteins | sample GWRWS2_30_40_FD_187245 | JGI IMG/M metagenome (GOLD analysis project Ga0209861, IMG submission 187245) | Riverbed sediment microbial communities from areas with vegetation nearby in Columbia River, Washington, USA - GW-RW S2_30_40 (SPAdes)... | ecosystem: Environmental > Aquatic > Freshwater >...
CCGGCTCAGAAAGCCGGCCTACGGGCCGGGGTACTAAGCGTGACTATCGAAGGGGAACCCTGGGTGTTCGGCGGTGACATTCTGGTGGCAGTGAACGGCCTCGATGTCACAACTGTTGAACAGTACATGAGGGTGTTCACGGCGCTCAAGGTTGGGCAAACAATCACGTTGAGTATCCTGAGAAACGGAGCCAACCAGGACATCACGGTCACCCTCCAGGAGCAACCACAGCAGCAGGTCGCATATGGCCAGCCGAAAGTACCAGGTGACGCGGAGTTTCGTCCGATTCACCTACGAAGCGGACCGACCGAATCCAGATTCACAGACATAAGATTCTAAGGTATCAACTCCAAGAGGCGCAGGTTGGCCGCATGTTGCGCAGAGGCCAAACCTGTAAAGGAGGTGTCGGCATGAAGGGCACAGAGACTCTGGTCATGGCAGCGGTGCTGAGCTTTGGACTAGTGGCACTCAGTAGTACGGTCGAGCCAATTCTGACCGATTCTTCCCAGACAATGGCGATGCCTGAACAGATCGTCAAGGGCGATGTGCTGATGACTGAAGGTGAGTTCTACATTGTGAAGGATATCACCGGCCATGAGGTGCGTCTGCACGTGAACAAGGAAACCAAGTTGGATGGCACGGTGAAGGTGAAGGTTGGAGACAAGATCGAGGCCAGGGTCACACCAGAGGGGCATGCCACGTCTATTACGTTGCAAATTCCACAGAATAGCACGGCGCCGGTCGTGCCGGGCAAGCCCAACATCCCCTCAACGGTCCCTCAGGAGAGCGCTAAATGAGCCTTGAGTAAATCATCTCCTCGAGCAGATAAATCAACAGATTCACACAGACAGGTAAGTAAGGTCTTAACCGGTGCATTGGCTCTGTCCACGAGCATGTGGCGGTAGCGGTGATTGTAAGGTGGCTACTGCAAGGAGGTAACTGCATATGAAGCTAGCCCTGAGTGCGAATTTGACCGAGGCCGAGCAACTGGCCCGACAGGCTCTGGCACAAGGCGGTCCGCTGCGGCCCTATGTCCTGGATACCATCGCCCGCATCTATATGCGACAGGGACGGTACCAGGAGGCAAAGGCGGCTCTAGAAGAAGCCGAGGCGATGACCCCATCGGCGAACGAGATCCTCCATGAACGGATAGTTCAATCGCGCCGAGAGCTGGCGACTGTCTATTCTCGAGTGGAGTGAAGTGGTAGGGCAGAGACTGCAGGGCCGGCACAATTCGCAAGGCGATCAAAAGACAAGGAGGAACTTGCGATGAGACAGGTAGGAACGATCTTGGCATGGGTGCTCATAGTAGGGATGAACATGGGGCTCATCTTGTGCTCGGGATGGGAAACCGCGCAGGCGGCCGAGCCAATTGAGGAGACGACGTCTGCCCCTCCGTCGAGAGCTGGCACTTGGTCAGGCGGTGGTGCAATCGGATTCTTGGCCAATACTCCTGACGACACTGCATTTGCGTTCAACCTGAACGCTGATAGATTCTTTACTCGGGAGTTTTCATTGGGTCCTCTCTTGCAGCTTGCCTTCACCGGTGACATGAACCAAGTCGGTTTCTCCGGTCAGGGGAAGTACTGGATCGATCTTCCCGAGACCAACAACCGCGCCAGGCTGGTCCTTCAAGGCGGAGTTGGTTTCATCCATTCCGATTTTTTCCGGGACGATACGTCCTGGCTCATCCCGATCGGAGTGGGGCTCGATTTCGCGGTGAACCAGACCATCAGGCTCACGGCGGATTTCCTGCTCAACTTCACTGATCTCGACACCGGAGCAGGAACTGGCGCAAACGTGATGCCAGGCCTTACGTTCGGCGTCCGCTTCTGATCAAAGTAGAGAATCGGCACCATCGTCCACGCTCTTTCTCAGCTGTAAGCTGGCCGAAGCTCAACATCGGTTTTCTGTAAGGCAAGGATAACGGCCGATCTACTGGGCTGTCGTTCGGCTAGTGGATTCAGGCAGGTCTTTCAGAACGAGCACGATTTCGATGTGGCGGTTCGTTGAACGTCCCTCCGTCTCGTTCCTTGCCAACGGTCGAGTGTCCACGCATCCGACTGCCGATAAGGTCGCTCGATCTAATCCCCCTTTCTCAACAAGAGAACGAACCACGTTTGTGGCGCGAGCTGTGCAGAGCTTCCAGTTAGCAGGGAACCGCTCCGTCAGCTTCGCCCCGCCCTGGACGTTATCGGTGCGTGCCTCGACCAGGACCTCCTGGCCTGTCACATTCTTAAGAACATCGCCAACCCGCTTGAGTATCTTGAGGCCAGCCTGCTTCACCTGACTTTCGCCTGATTCAAACAGAAGCCAATCCATGATGGTGATCGTCATCCGGTCACGCACCTGCTGAATCCGAATGTCGCCCTTGGCGATCTCGGCTTTCAGGGACGTGGTGAGGTCGGTATGGATCTTGGTGAGTCGCTGGTTCACAGCTTCCTTAGCTGCTAGAGCCTGTGCTGGAGGTCCCGGTTCCCCACTTTTGGCATCCAGCCGGTCTTTCTGAGCCTTCATCGCCTGCTGCTGTTTGGCAAGTTCGGCCATAAGTTGCTCACGTTCCTGCGTCAAGGCCGCCACTTTGGAGGCGAACAGCTCACGGTCAGCTGCAGCCTGCCTCAGTTTCCCGATCTCCTGATCGCGCTCCTGGAGCCGCTTCTCTAGATCGCCGACGCGTCCGGCCGCGGTCTCAAGCTCTCCGACGCGCTTCTGGATCCGAGCAATCTCATCCTGCTTCGTGGTTGTTCCGCTCATGAGCTTCTGTTTTTCCTCCCTGAGCGTCGCCTCTTTCACCTGCTCTGCCGCTAGCTTGGATTCAAGGTCCCTTGCCTTGTCACGAGCCTCAGTGAGGGCAGCCGTCAGCTCCTTTGAAAGCTTGGCTTTGTCTTGCTGTAGGCTCTCGAGGTCCGCGGCTGATTTCTTCTTGAAGCTTTCGAACGCTTCAGCGGACTGGGCTGAGGTCTTGCGGGTCTCCTCGAGCTCCGCAAGGGTCTCCATATGGGTGGTCATGGGCACACATCCAGCGACCGTCGCGACAAATAAAGCGAAAACCGCTAGGATTCTTCGTTCAATGCATTGCCCTTTCCCTGATGCCCTTTCTCTAGAGTTGTTCGCCATGGACAGGTCCGATACGCATACACGGGGGAACGTCGGTTGGGTACCGGACTTGACACCTTCTGAGCTGCTCATCGTCCTTGTTGATCCAGTGCGATCATAAGTCCGACATAATCCTGAAGGTGCCGTGTGATGAGAAACCGATGGCGAGCATACTCCTTGGCCTGCTGGCCCATGGCAGCCATCCGGTCCGGGTCATTGAGTAGGAGTTTCGCGTAGAACGCGGCCCCTTCAGGAGAATTCACCGTGTACCCAGTCAAACCTGGGATGATCTGGACTGTGATGCCGCCGGTTTCGCCGCCGATCACCGGCTTGCCTTTCCAGAGCGCCTCCGCGACTGTCAGCCCGAATCCCTCCCGCGTGGACTTCTGGAACACGATTGTCGCAGCCCGTTGCAGCGCGTTAATCTCGAGGTTTGCTGTCGGAGGCAAGAGCAAGAGATGAACGTCAGGGTCGGTCCCAACCGATGTCTGCACATCCGCCAGGACCTCTGCTCCTTCGGGATCGTCAGTGGCGGTCCCGCCGGCCAGCACCAGCCGGCAGTCGTGACTCTTCTTCACCAGGCGGTAGGCCTCTACGACCCCAACTGGGTCCTTGAACCGGTCGAACCGCGACACCTGGAGTAGAATCGGCTTGTCTCTCGGCACGCCTAGCCTTGCGAGGATCTGGTCAACTTCCTCGGGGGTCAGATCACGATTCTTGTCGCTCAGCGGGTCAATCGAGGGATAGATCAAGTACTGGGGGAGCGGCAGCCGCTGAGCAAACTTAGGCAGCGAGACGATGGCCGCATCGTACCGGACCAAGTAGGGGCGGAGAAACTGCCAGACCGTTCGCTGGGGCGTTGAGACGTCAATGTGGCATCGCCAGATCCACTTAGAGCCCTCAGGACGAGCATCGATCAGGGCGGCCGGCTGAGGATCGTGGATCATGGCGACATCCGCCTCCAAGTCCAACCGCTTTGCGTTCTCGCGGTTGCACTCCAGATAGGCCTCATACATCTCCGCCGTGATCCGTTGCTTGGTCCCCTGGAGTGCGTTGTGGAAACTTTTGGTCGTCCGATAGAACAGGTCGGAGCCTGTCATCACCTCCCACCTGGTCTTGACTCCCAGTTCCTCGAGCAGGGGCACTAACCGCTGGAGGATTTCGGCCACGCCTCCGCCGTGGCGGGTGGAGTTGACGTGCAGCATGCGTTTGCCTTCGACCCGCTGGCCGAGTTGTCGCAGAAACTCCACGGTCCCCTGCGGGGCCACCTCTCGATATTGATCGAGCATCGCTCCCATCGAGGCACCTCCGGATAGGGCTCTCATTGAGCGGCAAGCTCCCGGTCGCACAACCGAACGATCTGTTCCCGCATCCCCTCCAAGCTCAATCCCAGACAGCCTACCTTAGCAACCCGTGCAGCCAGTTCCGGCAGACTCAACCCATCTTCAACGGACAGCCAATCGGCGAAATCGCCGGACAGTCGTCCCTTTCGCAACCGCGCTTCGCATACATGGTTGTAGATCGCCCCGACCTCCACGTGAGCGAGGGCATCACGAAACTCCCGAAGCGTCCGGGTCTCCAGGCCGAGATCGGCCTCGATCACGTGCGAACGCACGAACTCAAATGGCTCGCCACTTGTAGCGCGCGGGACGGTTTTGATGTGACTCAGATGCTCGCCCATAATCGCCAGGATCTCGCCTCGGAGCTGCTCGATGCCGTCGAACTCAAAGGGGTCAAGGATACCCAGCCGTTCTCCCAGCATTCTGTCATGTGCGTGCAGCGTCACCCAGGTCGCGAAGTCGTTCGGGAACAGCCCCTGCGTATAGGCGTGTCTCAGATAGTAGCTGTGGGTATGGTAGTAAATGCTGTCCGCCGGGACCTCCTCGATGAGTTCGAGCAATCGTTGCTCGTCCATGGCTCGCTGGCCCATGACTTCCCGCAACTCCATGCAGCTCACAAAGCGAAAGGGACTGTCAGCACGCCGTATGCCCATGCATGGACCCTCTCAAAGTGGGTCGATTAGCGTTTTCGACAGGTCAGAGTGGTGACGCCGATCCCAACGGCCATCCCGGTCAGAAAGGCCAAGGCCAAGCCGCCCAGGCCTTTTCGATGGCTGTGAAACAGGTCGCGCCAGCTCCGGCCACCGCCCTGGAAACGCACATGCGCCTCGCCTCCCAACCATTGGTCAGACTGATGTGGATCGGGAGGGCGACTCGGCAAGCGATCGGTCGGACGCTTTCTTCTTGCAGTCATGTCATCCATTTCGCTCTTCAGAGATGCCGCAGATCATCGGGAGCGCGGTCTCGAGGTTTATTGCCAAGCCGTCGCTCAAGGAATTCCTTCGCCAGGTCCTTTGCGCCCAGCCCGAACGCAATCGCCCCGGCCAGAACCACGCCGCCCAGCACGATGCCAAACCCCTCGGTCACAATGTTCTGCGCGATACCGAGCTGCTCCAACGCCATCGCCACCGCCACGAGCTGAACGCCCCACCGTGAACAGGCTGCTACAATCCGCGCGGGCGGGATGCCGGCATTGACCGCGGCAATCAGGACAGCCTGCGAGACGAAGTTCGAGAGCAGGTAGCCCACCACGAGGATCAACGCAGCAGTGAAGAGGCGCGGGAGGTAGGCTAAAAAGGACTGGGCAAACTGGTTGAGCGGTTGGAGATTCAGTGCCCCCAGCCCAGCCATGATGGCAAAGGCTACTACCAGCCAGTAGGCCGTACGTCCGACAAGGTGAGACGGGTCGGTCTTCACTCCCCCCCGCGCCAGCGCCGCACTCACGCCCAGCCGGTTGCTCAAAAGATCCAACCCGATCACGCGCAGCAGCCGTTCCACCACATGGCCGATCGACCAGGCGGCCACGAGCCCAACCAGCAGGATGATGGACATCGCGAGCACGTTCGGCAGTACCACGAGCACCTCCCTACTCAACGTCTCCAACGGTCCCAGCAGGGCTTTTTCCCAGAATTCTTTCATGGTCGCCTCCGTTATCAAGCGAGGGGGGCCTGCCATCGTTCCACCAGATAGGGCTTGCGATCCTCGAAGGCTTGGCAGAGTGAATCGATCCGGCCTTCGGCTTCGAGAGACGTGAGCCCCTGTGTCTCCAGCACGAAGGCGGCTGTGCGTCCCAGATAGAGCGGTGTGAACGCCTTGAGCAGGTGTTCGCGTGGCATGGCGCGGCGGTGATAGGACACAGCGACATCATAGATGAGTCGAGCCCAGAACTCGTCGGGAATGTGAAATGCCTGGAGCGGCCAATCCTTTAAGAGAAGGAGCCCCTCCACCGTATCGGGGGCAAGCATTTGCCTCCAGATTGGCTCCAGGTCAGCGAGACCCTGCCGGAAACTGCTGATCATGCGATCCACATTGACGTTGACCGGTTCGACACCGACATCGTACTGGAACCCAAACAGCTTGACAGGGTTCGATTCTTTCACCCCAGCCCAGACTGCTTGGTGTTCTTCCATCAAAGCGAAGATGGCTCCCATCACTTGAACCAGCATCGCCGAGAGATCGGCAGCCGGGTCCTTGGGATTATGGATCTTCGCCCCCAAAAAGCTCTGACAGACCCTTGCTCCGCTGGCGATCGCCTCCGTGGTCATCCAAATATCAATCCCGAAGCGGGCCACATCAGATTCCCAGACATGTTTCTCAAGATAATGTTCCGCCAGTGCCCCGGCAAAACCAAAATCGCCGCCGATGGGCTGGCGAATGCGCTGTCCGTACAGGGCGCGAGTCAGCGGATAGACGATGCTGTTGGTGATGGTGCCATCGTATTTGTGGCGGAGGTAGTAGGGCGCAACATAGTCGTAGCCTTCCTTCAATACCGGCCGGATCAGCAACTCGATCCATTCGGGCGTGATGCTTCGCAGATCCGAGTCCACCACCGCACAGGCCTTCGCCTTCAGCCGTCGTGCGATCTCGAAGATGGTCCGAAACGCGCTGCCTTTACCAGGGATTCCGTGGTACGGCGTAATGATCTTGTACAGCGGACTCTGTTGGTCGCTGATCAGCATGGCTCCGAAGTCCACGACCGCTCGTGCGACCGTCTCGGGCGTTCCGTCGGATGAACCGCCGTCCGAGTTGACCAGGACCGCTCGCGTGGTTGCAAAATATTTGGCCAGTCCGACGCTGACCGCGCGGACCACATGGCCGATCGTGGAAGCGTTGTTATAACTGGGAATGCCGACCAGGATCTCCGTCTCGCCAATCTCGTGGACTTTCGCCTCCGTCTCCGGAGCCAAAGGGATTGTCGCCGAGGTCATGCTCTGGCCTGCTCAGCCGCCATAACCGACCATCGGAATGGTCTTAGGTGATTGGCGTGCCAGAACATTTTTTCGAAGATCGGTCTCAACTTGGGAAGCTGTCCGGCGCCGGTTAGAAAGGAGTCCGACATCACCTGCTCCACGATCCGGTGGATAGTCAAACGTGTTCTTGGCAACACAATACAAACCAACGGCACGATCAGTGCGCCGGCGTCAAGCCCATCAGTATCCCTGTCCCGATGTATTCCCACGATCGGCGTCTGCCTCGCTGCGCACAATTGGCCACAAGGCTGCCTACTGCGAGTCCGCCAATGAAGACCCATACCGGGCTTGAGAATCCTCGCACCAGCGTTCTGAAAAGACGGTAGAGGGCGGAGCGCTCTGGCTGAAATCTGACACGAGCCTCTGCACTCAGCCACTCGCTCCAGTGGCCGGCTTCAAAAACTTTGTCTTCCATATTGGAATCTCGACGGAATCTGGTCACGCTCATACCACCCTCTCGATAAGGCCCACCGGGAATTCGCTTACGATTTGGGCCAGTGGCAAGGTCTGACGATCGTCGGTCGCCGTCGTAGACAGGACTTCGCCTGTGAAGATATTCCTATAGCGGGAGGCTGATCGCCAAGAGGGAACGGTGACCCAGGCGTCTCCCCAGACATCTGAACCGATGGGCGGCGTCTTCCCATCTGGCATCAACCCAGCCACGAGACGCGGGACGACTGCCACAACGGCTTGGTCCTGATAGATCCGTGCAAAGGCGCACACGTGGTCTTTCTTGTTTCCCTGACTCTCCAAAGGCACGTACTCGCCCTCCAGGAAGAGGGGCGCATTGGCTCGTCGGTAGTTCAGAGCGGTCGCTGTCACATACAGTTTGATTCTCCCGTCTGGTCGGCCATCGAGCAGTTCACGGACCAGTCCACGGCGATCGGTGCCAGTGCCCGAATCAACGCCCTGCAATCGAGCCAACAGGTCGGCGCGGACTGAGTGGTCAACCGGCCGGCGATTGTCCGGATCAACAAGGCTAAAGTCCCAGAGTTCGGTCCCTTGGTAGAAATCGGGGATGCCTGGAGCCGCAATCTTAAGCAGAAGCTGTGACAGAGAATTGTAGATGCCGTATTCAGCGACCCTTTCTTGAAAGGGGATGAAGTCCTCCAGAAAAGGGTTCGCTCCAGTCCGGTCTAGGATCGCTTCAATGAAGCGATGAACCGCCTCGTCGTAGGCCTGATCGGGATTGACCCAGCTTGTGTGGACCTTAGCTTCTTTGAGCGCCTTGACCATGTAAGCCTGAATTCGGTCGCAGAAGGCACGATACTGGATACCGTAAAGGGGTGGAAAAGGCCAAGACCCGATCAGAGTCTGGTACAGAAGATATTCCTCGTTCCGGTCAGGGGCTAGCTGCCCGTCTACCTCGGTCTTGTGTTTCTTGTTCAGCTTGCTCCAGCGGAGCAGGTGGGCCTTCCAAGCCTGAGGAATCTCCGAGAGAACATTAATCCGCGCCCGCACATCTTCACTCCGCTTGGTGTCATGGGTCGATGTAGCCGAGAAGGAGTAGGGCCAGTGGGCTCGGCGCTGCCGGATCCGCTCGTGAAAGGTGGAGACCGGGATTCCGAATTGTTCAGGGTCTCCTCCCACCTCGTTCAATGAGACTAGCCGATTATAGATGTAAAATGCCGTGTCCTCGATCCCCTTGGCGGTGACCGGACTGGTGGTTTGTTGGAATTTCATCACGAAGCGCAGCTGCTCCAGGCGATCCTGTCGAGAACGCTCATCCGCCTGCTTCACAAGAAGCCCTCGCACAAAGTCAAAGACGAGTCCACTCAGAGCAGGGTTCTTGCGCTTGGCCTTGGCGACCGCCAACCGGATATACGCGCGATCCCGCTCCATCACTTCTTCAGCACTCTCCGTCACATAGGTCCGGTACACGGGAAAGCAGGCGATGATCTCCCGGATCGCGTGGGTCAGGCTGTAGAGCGTGAAATCGCGGGAGAGGCGGTCTCGTTCAGAGAGGCGGTTTAACTGATGCCCGAGCGCATTGATTTCGCTGGCCATGGACGCGCGCATGACCACCTTCTTTGTTTCATAAGTGAGTTCCTCACAGGAGATCCGGTCCTGGATAAACCGTGCGTAGACCTCATCAACGGCCCGCTCATGTGCACGGTTAACAAAGAGGCCGTTGAGCAGGTTCAGGAAATCGTACCCAGTCGTCCCGTGAACCGGCCAGGTTTCTGGGAGCGGCTCATCCTTGCTGAGGATCTTTTCGACGACGAGAAAGACCGGTCGGTCCTCGGATTCCCGTAACTTTTCTGAAGGGGCAAGCCTGGCTTGAGCCCATGCCTGTAACTGCCGAAGATACTCTCCGGGGTCGTAGAGTCCGTCCACATGATCGATGCGGAGACCCGTGACCGAGCCTTCCAGGAGGAGCTGGAAAATGAGTTGATGGCAGTGTTGGAAGACCGCCTGGTTCTCCATGTGGATGGCAGCCAGCTCATTGATATCAAAAAATCGTCGGTAGTTGATTTCTTCGGAGGCAACCCGCCAGTAGGCCAGTCGGTAGCCCTGCTCGGCCAGCAGGGCGTCCAGTAGGTCGAAGCTTCTCTGGTCGCCCTTCGTTCCGTTGAAGAGCCTGACATTCTCCTCCACGAACGCGCGGACTGGTCGGCTCTCACTGACAAGCTTAGTCAATCGTTTCTTGGCGATCGTCTTCTCGCGGTACCGCTCCGCCACACGTTGGGCGTTCCGCTCGTTGCGTAAAGGTAAGTGTCTGAGGGAGGTAATGATGCTCTCCAGCTCCTGGACATCCTGATCGTTGGCTTCGGTCTGCTGGATCAGATCATCCAGACGATGGGTCAAAATCCGAACCCACGACTCGGGAGAAACCGGAAGCCTGTGGTTATAATACCGGAGGTGGAAACTCCCGTCCTCATAGGTGAGGGTAATCTCCTGGTTTTCCAGAACGGTTCCATACAGATCCCCCAGAATTGGAAGCAAGACCTTGTCTTCCAGTTCGCGCTTGACAGGATGCCAGTCTATATCAAAAAAGTCCGAATAGCGGGAGCTCGGACCATTTTCCAGGACATCTAGCCACCAGGCGTTCACCGATTCCCCGATCCCCATATGGTTGGGGACCACATCCAGAATTTGACCCATGGCATGAGTTTTGAGTGCCTTGATGAACTCACGATACTCCTCTTCTGTTCCCAGTTCAGGGTTGAGCTTGGTTGGATCGACGACATCGTATCCGTGAGTACTTCCCGGCACTGCTTTGAGATAGGATGACGCATAGCAATCCGTGATGCCGAGGGCATAGAGATAAGGCACGATCCGTGCGGCATCGGCAAATGTGAATTCCCGATTAAATTGAAGCCGGTAGGTCGTGACCGGAATTTGCGAGGCTGGTGTTGACGTCATCGGAATTTCGTTCCGGTTACTGTGTCGTCTCCACAGCGCGGTCGCCGATGGAGCGCCCTCGCGGGAGCACTACGATGCCGGACCTGCTAACCTGGTAGCACTTGCGGTCCACGACCTGATCGAATCCGATCTGCGTCCCAGGCGGAATGCTATTAAACCGGTCCGCGATGACACGCCGGAGCCGGGCATTCGCCCCGATGATGGCACCATCGAGAATCACGGACTCCTCGATGCTGGCCCCGTGCTTGATCATGACGTTCCGGCCGATCACCGACCGTCGGATATCCGCTTCGATCAGCTGACTGCCCTGGCCGACCATGGTGTCTTCCAGGCGGGACCGGACAAAACTCGCTGTCGGTCCATCATAGGTGTCAGTCAGGATAGGCCATTGACTGTTTCGGAGGTCAAGGATCGGACACTCTCCGATGATATCCATGTGGGCCTGCCAGTAGGTTTCTAGGGTTCCGACGTCCCTCCAATACCCATGTTCTTCATAGGCCTGTAGACCAGGGATTTCATTGTCCAAAAAATTGTATGCCAGGGCCCGGTGGGAATCTACCATATGCGGTATGATGTTGCGACCGAAATCGTGAGAGCCGGGTTGAATTGCATCGTGCTCCAAGACCTGTAAGAGAATGTCTGCGTTGAAGAGGTAGTTCCCCATCGAGGAGTAGGCATGCCCGGGAGCCTGAGGTATCGGCTTGGGCTGCTTAGGCTTCTCCTCGAAGCCGATGATCTGATTATTATGGCGCACCTCGATAATGCCGAATCGCTTGGCAGCATGCAGTGGAACTGGTAACGCGGCCACGGTCACATCGGCCTGTCGCTCTGTGTGGAACCGGATCATCTGGCCTATGTCCATCCGGTACACTTGATCGGCGCCGAACACAGCTACCAGGTCCGGAGCAAAACCCCGTATGAGATTCAGGTTCTGGTAGACCGCGTCGGCCGTGCCTTCATACCAGCCCTCTCTGGATCTCATCTGGGGAGGGACAACCGTAATGAAGTTGTGCTTAATCCGTCCGCCGATCCGCCAGGCCCGGCGTAAGTGTTCGATCAGCGACTGCGACCGATACTGGGCTAGGACGTAGATCGCGAGGATGCCGGAGTTCAAGAAATTACTCAGGACAAAGTCAATGATACGGTATTTGCCTCCGAACGGCACAGCCGGTTTGCTCTGGTACTCCGTCAGCGGCATGAGCCGTTCGCCTTTTCCGCCAGCCATAATCATGGCCAGCACTTTTTGTTTCTGTCTCCGTTCCACTTCGAGGGTTCCTGTAATACCCAACTAGCAAGTGATGCGCCCTTGTATGTGACCTAGTGGGTGGACGAGATCGATAACGATTTCAATTGGATAGAAAACTATATGACTCAGGAGAGAGAGAGGCCAGTTAGCATCGAGAAACTTTTGTCATTCGATTCCGAACGATTCATCAAACCTCTTGCTATATCACGACGTTGTGAGTATGGACAAATTGTCCCGTGCCGAGTCAAGCTATGCGTATGAGTTCGTGGGAAAAAGGAGGCTGTTCGAGATGCCATCCGATGGCACTGGACTTTAATCAGAAGGGGAAGTAGCTGATTTTACTTCATTGTTACGTTCTACGCTGGCGTAGACAGCAGTTGCATAGGCGGGCAGGTCCACGGGTAGCCCTCCGAGTCCAATCATCAGTTTTTCCGGAGGGCCATTTTGACCGGTTCCTCCGAACTCCTCGGCCGAACTATCCAGCAACAATTCCCAGGTTCCAACCGGTTCACACAACCGAACTGAAGCAGGCCTCCGGTTAAACCCCAAGATTAGAAGAGCTGCCTGGCCATTAGCAATCCAGCGATGGAGAACCAAGACAAGTTGGGCTTCGTCTGTCCAGACTCGTTGGACATGTCTATCCGGTTGAAATGCTTCCAGCGCTGGCATGGATTTTCGTAGCCTGATCAGGTGACGGTGCCAACGGAGGATTGCCGCCCGCCGTGCATCCGACTGGCTTCCCGGATGCACGCGTGAACGCTCGAAGGTGACAAGAGCCTGAGGATCGGGCATCTCATTCTTCCACTCGAATGAGGCGAACTCTGCTTGGCGGCCTTTGCGAACTGCTTCGACAAGGGCCTGGTCTCCGTGGTCTGTGAAGTATTGGAACGGAGCCGTTTCTCCATACTCTTCACCCATAAAAAGAAGTGGAATGTTAGGCGCCAGCAGGACAGAGGCGGCGGCCACCTTCAGGGCCTCATACGGCACCAGGGTGCTCAGTCGGTCCCCATGCGCTCGGTTCCCTACCTGATCATGATTCTGGGCAAACACGATGAACTGCGAAGGGGAGCAGTTTCGTGAGGAATTCCCGTGACGGCGTCTCCGGTAGGACGACCGCTGTCCCGAATAGATGAATCCTTCCCGCAATGCCTTGGCGAGTTGCTCCGGGTGTCCGAAGTCCTCGTAGTAGCCGGCCCGTTCTCCTGTCAGGAGGGTATGGAGAGCATGATGAAAGTCATCGTTCCATTGACCGTCCAATCCATATCCGCCTTCGGCTGGAGGCGCAATGATCCGCACATCGTTCAGGTTGCTTTCGGCAATGACAAGAATGCGCCGACCCAACCGGTCCGCTTCTGCATGCACGGCTTCGGTTAAGTCTTGGAGGATGTGCCTGGCGCTGAAATCGTAGATCCCGTGAATCGCGTCCAACCGCAGCGCATCCATATGGTATTCCGTGACCCAATAGAGAGCGTTGCTGATGACGTAATGGCGAACCTCATCGCTGTCCGGCCCATCAAAGTTGATCGCCTGACCCCAAGGTGTCCGATATTGGTCAGTGAAGTAGGGACCGAAGTCTCCAAGATAGTTCCCTTCCGGTCCAAGATGATTGTAAACCACGTCCAGGATGACAGCCAGACCACGGGCATGACAGGCATCCACCAAGGCCTTTAATCCCTGGGGCCCGCCGTAACTGGCTTGCGGCGCAAAGGGATATACGCCGTCGTAGCCCCAATTCCGGACACCAGGGAATTGGGCCACCGGCATGAGCTCAATTGCGGTCACGCCTACCTGGTTTTGAAGATACTCCAAGTGCGGAATGATGGCCTCGAACGTCCCTTCAGGGGTGAAAGTCCCGCTGTGGAGTTCGTACATAATCAAGTGGGCGAGGGGGAGACCGGACCAACTCTCATCCGTCCAGCGGAAGGCATCAGGATCGACCACCACGGAGGCACCGTGGACACCATCAGGTTGGAAGCGGGAGGCAGGGTCCGGGCGCTCTTTCTGATCATCGAGCACATACTGATACCGCATCCCAGGACTAGCACCCGAGACTATGGCTTCAAAATAATCCAGTTCTCGCGGCTCCATCGGCAGTGAATTCCGATCCTGCCCAATCAGCTTGATGGCAACCGTTCGTGCGTGTGGGGCCCATACTCGGAACTCTACCGTGGAAGGGCCAACTGGTCGAGCTCCCAGATTCAATCGCCAGGTTTCGCTTGTTCTCATGAGAGTCCCGCTCCCAGTCTGCCTGACCAGAGGTCCTCTTGCCAAGAGTGATGAGATGGCTCTGCAAGAGTGGACTCGGACCGAGTGTTGCGCCCAACTTCATATCTGATTATGATGTCTATTGTTCCGTGATTGTCGTCGGACCGGAGCGAGGAAACAAGACATGAGGGTTTGGCCCGGCCGTCCATATCCGCTGGGAGGGATGTGGGACGGCGAAGGAGTAAATTTTGCCTTGTTTTCGGAAAACGCCACCGGCGTAGAACTATGCCTGTTCGATAGTCCGGATTCAGACAAGGAATCCCACCGGATTAGGATCGAGGAGCGGACCGATCAGGTCTGGCACGCCTATCTTCCAGAAATCCGGCCTGGACAGATGTATGGCTATCGGGTCCACGGCCCCTATGAGCCCGAAGCAGGACACCGGTTCAACCAGTCGAAGTTGTTAATCGATCCCTACTCAAAAGCACTGACCGGTACGGTTAAGCGGTCCGAGGCCATGTTTGCCTACCCTATTGGAAATCCGGAGGCCGATCTGGTTCGTGACGATCGGGACAATGCTGCCAGTGTACCCAAGTCCGTCGTGATTGAGCAGGCCTTCACCTGGGGTGAGGACCAATTGTTACGAACGCCGTGGGATAAAACCATTATCTACGAGGTGCACGTGAAAGGTTTCACGATGCGCCATCCTGATGTGCCGGGAGATCTTCGAGGCACCTATGCAGGATTAGCGACTCCTGTGGCTATTGAGTATCTTCAAAGGTTGGGGGTGACTGCGGTTGAGCTCCTCCCAGTGCACCATTTCGTCTCCGATAAGGTCCTGACTGACCGCGGACTTTCCAACTACTGGGGGTATAACAGTATCAACTTTTTCGCGCCCGATATCCGCTATGCCGCCTCGAAGGACCGGGGCCGCCACGTCAATGAATTCAAGACGATGGTAAAAATCCTGCACAGTGCGGGCATCGAGGTCATCCTTGACGTTGTGTACAACCATACCGGCGAAGGCAATCATCTTGGGCCGACGCTCTCTTTCCGTGGCATTGATAACGCCGTGTACTATCGGCTCATGCCGGACAATCGTCGCTATTACAAGGACTACACAGGCTGCGGCAACACCCTGAACGTGACACATCCTCGAACGCTCCAACTCATCATGGACAGCCTGCGCTATTGGGTTTTGGAGATGCACGTGGATGGGTTTCGGTTTGACCTCGCGTCCACGCTTGCTCGTGTGTTGCATGACGTCGACCGGCTGAGCGCTTTCTTCGACATCATGCATCAGGATCCCGTGCTCTCGCAAGTCAAACTCATCGCCGAACCTTGGGACCTTGGCGAAGGCGGCTATCAGGTCGGCAACTTTCCGGTCGGCTGGGCTGAATGGAATGGCAAGTACCGGGACACCATCCGGCGGTACTGGAAGGGCGAGGGAGGGCAGGTTGCTGAGTTAGCAAACCGACTCAGCGGCAGCAGCGATCTCTATGAAATGAGCGGGCGTCGCCCTTATGCGAGCATCAATTTCGTGGTTGCTCATGATGGTTTCACCCTGCACGATCTTGTCTGCTATAACCAAAAACATAACGAAGCCAATGGTGAAGACAACCGGGACGGAAGCGACGACAACCTGAACTGGAACTGCGGCGTGGAGGGCCCGACCGATAATCCGGCCATTGTCGAGCTCCGAGAGCGGCAGAAACGCAACATACTGATGACCCTTCTGCTTTCACAGGGAGTTCCCATGATCTGCGGCGGCGATGAGAGAGGACGGACACAGCGAGGGAACAACAATGCCTACTGCCAAGATAATGAGCTGAGCTGGTTTGACTGGAAACTCGACCATTCAGATCGTAAATTGCTGGCCTTCACGCAACAGTTGATCGCCTTGCGACAAGCGCATCCAGTCTTTCGGAGACGACGATTCTTCCACGGACGTCATATTCGCGGTGCCGAAGTCAAAGATCTCTCCTGGTTTCGTCCCGACGGCAAAGAGATGACAGACGAGGATTGGAACAAAGGTTACGTTCGTTGTTTAGGATTGCGTTTGTCAGGAGATGCGCTCGAAGAAACCGACAGCAAGGGACGCCCCCTCCTCGATGATACATTCTTACTCCTGCTCAACGCGCACCATGAGCCACTTCCCTTTACCCTGCCAGCGCATAGGCGGGGAGTCCGATGGCAGCTGGTTTTGGATACAGTTGCGACGATACACGACAAAAAGCGGGTGACGCTGCTGAAGGGGGGTGAGTGCTACGATCTTGAGACGAGGTCCCTTGTGCTGCTGCGGTTGCGCAAAGCGAAAGAAGTAATACTGTGAGGACCGGCATCTCTCATTGGATGAGAACTCATTCGTTTGAGCTGGCTCCAGAGAGGGTTCTCATTACCGGTCACACCCGAGCCTGTTCGGTTTCTGCCGTGGGATTCCACTCATGGTCTTCTTCCACTGCCTCGAACAGGCGGCTGAAGACGTCGGGTACCGCGGCCGCCACGCGGCTCCAATTCGAAATCATCGGTACCCCCAGCGGATCCTCCAGAAATCCCTCTGTGGCCAACTTCAGGCCCTTCAAGAAGGCCTCGACCGCGGTCCGTTCCTCGTGCTGATCGAATTTGAGGCTGTTGATCGCGGAGTCATATTCGTACCGGCTGATCGCCTCCTGAGCCGCCTGCAGATAAGTGGCCCGCAGCGTCTTGAGCAGCCCCTCCGACAGCACCACCCCCTCGCCGGCCAGATTCCGGAAGAGCGATTTGGTGATGTCCATGCACATCTTGAGCAGCCCCGCTTCAGGATTGTCAGCCGACAGAGCCTGGTGTTTGTGCTCGTAGGCGTCCGCAATATCGGCCTGGCAGATTCGACGCAGGGCGCAGTTGCGATAGATCTCGGCCAAGACGCCTACTTCCAATCCCCAGTCGCCCGGAATCCGGTTGATCCAGGCTAGCTCGCGCACCATCGCAAACTCTCCTGCCAGCGGGTACCGGAAACTATCCAGAAAAGTCAGCAGCGGATGGGGTCCCACGAGTTGCTGCAAGCTGCGGATCAACGGCGTCATGAAGAGACGGGTCACCCGGCCGTGGAGGCGGTCCGTCACGCGGCTGTAGTAACCCTTGCAGAATTCGTAGCCGAGGTTCGGGTTGGCGATCGGATAGCAGAGCCGAGCGAGGTATTCACGGGTGTAACTGAGAATATCGCAATCGTGGAGTGCGATGACGTTGCTCTGCCGGCGAGCCAGCACATAGCCGAAGGCGGTCCAGCAGCCCCGTCCTTTCCCTTGGAGGCCGATATCAATCTCGTGGGAGACCAGCAGCTTGAGGAGGTCCTGAATGCGTGCTCCGTCGTTCCAGATCAGCCGCACCCGTTGCGGGAGGAGTGAGAAATACTCCTTCGCCAGGCGGAACTCCAAAGCGGAGGCTCGGTCGAGCGAGATGACGATTTCGTTCAGGTAGCGAACCTCTTTCAAGGTCTCGACGATCTGCTTGAGGGCCGGCCGTTGGAGTTCGGCGTAGAGGGAGGGTAGCACGAGCGCGATCGGGTTGGTTTGGGCGTGCCGCTCCAGCTCCGCCTCGAGTTGGTCCAGATTCGGGGGCCCCAACCGGTGCAAGACGGTCACCACCCCGTTTTGATGGAAATCCGACATGTTCTGCTCCTAAGAGTACGCTAGAATACGCTGGTTGTCATCAAGATCCGGAGGTGTGGGGTTTCACCTCCAGACCGTAGGGAAATTCATACAAGCCAAGCTGGTGCAAAATCAACAGGGTTTGTCGTGCACCTGCAATTTCCCTGAAGGGGTTCGCCTTCAGGCCCCTTCTCTCGCAAGAGTCGGCCAGCCGACAATTATATGAATAATCAGGCAATTGGCCAGTCTAGATGATTCTGGGACATTCGGCATCCCCCTTGCTCACTGTGTGATTCCAGGTAGCCAATGCCCGAACATAGGGAGCGGGACAATCGAGCGCCCGACCATGCTCGAGCGAGTGGTCCCATTTTACTAACCAGTTTCATGTAAGGAGGACTTGCCATGAAGAGGTTGATCGGATTGATTGCGCTGGCGGTCATGCTCAGTTTCGGGATAGGGACAGTGACGATCGCGGCGAACCCGGAGCCGGCTCCGACCGAGGAGAAGGGCAAGGATAAGGATAAGGGCAAGGATCAGGAGAAGAAGCCTGGTAGTCCGAAAGCCGAGCCCGACCCCAAGGATGAGAAGAAAGACGACAAAGGCGGGAAGTAAGCTATCTCACCAAGGGCACGGTCACAAGCCGTGCCCTTTCCCCTCTCTCAAGGGGCAGACCGCGGTCACTGAGCAGGCGGCATGTTCCGGTTCGCGGTCACAGCCTTCACGATCTTCGCTTTTTTGAGCGACTCCATAAACCCGTCCGGCGGCTGCGGCTGAGGGAGCGTCACCTCCACATTGTACCAGCCGGCGTTGACCGGGCCTTTCCGCCCGTGGATCTCCTGGATCAACTGCTCGATGCTGGCTTCGGAGGTGCCGTCTTGAAGGGAGACCCAAAAGTTAAATAGCTGTGACAGGTTCTCGCGAGAGGCTTCAGCGACTTGCGACGGTGCCACACTGATCAGCCGATCGTCAAACCGCTTTCGGACTTCTCAGTCGGAAAGCCTTCACACTCCACTTTGAAAAGGAGGGATCGTCATGAAAAGACACATAGGAGTGATTGCGCTTGCGGCGATCATAAGTTTCGGAGCGGCGGCGGTGAGTTACGCCGACACGGAGCCGTCTGCTTCCATCGCTCAGATCGTGACGGGTGAGGTGCTCAAGATCGAGGGCGATTTCTTTACGCTCAAGGATGCTGCCGGGAAGGAAGTGCGCTTTCGTGTGACCAAGGACACGGAGCTCTTCGGGTCATTCAAGACTGGCGACATAGTTGAGGCACGGTTAACATCCGAAGGCCACGCGAAGTCTATCATGATCGTGAAGGCCGGAGGCTAAGAAGAGGCCCTCGTGAAGGCCCGTTTCATGAGGCTGCCGGTCACTGCCACCAAGGCGCATAAGGGAAAATCGTTGGAGTTGGACCGTGAGCATGAAACCATTCGGCTGCTCGGTGCGAAGGGCGATCAACTGGGCACCGTGAGCTGGGAGTCTGTGATTGATCTGATTCAGGCCATGCGAGCCCAGACACGGCCGGAGAATCACGAAACCAGCTCCTTCGTTGTCAATGTCCGGTATGGCACGGCTGACGGTCAATGGTTCACGAGCCGGGCTTCAGGGGTCGGGGATGAAGGGCTTTTTATTGAATGCAACGACCCGCTTCCGGTCGGGACCAAACTGGTGATGGAAGTAGCGCTCCCTGACTGCCCTTCGGAATGGCTGGGAGCAAAGGGTACAGTCGCGTGGGTCTGCCCAAAGGCCGACCACTATACCTTCTCATCGGGAATGGGTGTGCGCTTCACGGAGATTTCGGCTGTTGCACGCGAGCGGGTGTCGCAGAGGTGTCGCGGTTGAGGGGCCATGCCTCCGGGTAAGCCCAAGAGCTTGGCATTGAACTTGCTGGAACTTGCTGGTATGTTAGTCTGGGCCTCGCTGCGTTGAACCGTTTCTATCTCATCATCGCGGCCCCGCAAATCCGCAAACCTCGATCGGAACCCATATTTCCATACGGAAAGTTGCTCCGATAGAGGAGCCATTGGTGTTCGCAGCAGCCGGTCTGGTGGTTGATGAGACCTGGCTCTGGACAACAAAGGTGCCAGTGGGGCAAAATCGTTAGGAGGACAGACACGAACCGAATCTGACGAGGAGGAGCATGCATGCAATCGACAAGGATCGCAAGCGTTGCAGTATGTATTCTGATGGTGGCTGGCTGTGTCAGCAAAGGGACGCATACGCAAAC